>Ga0209390_10002954_pt1 | contig 28621 bp, 35 predicted proteins | sample BON01_FD_187212 | JGI IMG/M metagenome (GOLD analysis project Ga0209390, IMG submission 187212) | Freshwater microbial communities from Lake Bonney liftoff mats and glacier meltwater in Antarctica - BON-01 (SPAdes) (version 2) | ecosystem: Environmental > Aquatic > Freshwater > Ice > Glacier...
TACCCAGCGCGTTTCATCCTCAGTGATCGGAGGCGTTGCTGCGTGAATGGCGGAGATAATGTCAGCGACAAGTTCTGCACGTTGTTCTGGTGTCATGGTAGTCCAATTGTTGTTACTCGCGCTACGTGGGCAGCGTCGTTTTAAGGTATCAGCTTTTTAAAAATCGGTTTAGCACTTCCACGCTTTGAGCGCCAGCGCCTTGCGCGTGGGCTTGCCCTTCTCGTCTTTCATCGGTCCAGGCATACCACCCATCCGGGCGCAAAACGAATCTTTGCGCGGCCCACCCTCCGGCTGCGGCGGCTTCAAACCGGGCTTGCCGGGGTTCGCCTTGTTATAACTGGCACGCCCAGCGGCATTTAGCCCGCCGGATTTTGACTGGCCTTCCACTCTAGACCAGGCAGGCGTTTTAAACTCTTTGCTTTTTGCCATTGTGTTTCCTTTGTGTAGGCGTATTACGTGCTAGTCTGAGGTCATTAAAAAGTTCAATCGTTTTTATCTGCCACTCGTAGGAGTGGTCGTTATTCGTTCATTGCGTTCTGGTTTGGGGGAGCCAGTTGGTTAACGCTGTTGTTGTTTTGCTGTTTAGGTTCTGACACATACATGCGCTTTTGTAATTTCCCCATTATCTTTTGAGCCACTCCCAAACGCTCTAAAGCATACGACTCATATTCTTTTTGCGTTACTTTTCCAGCGGTCATTGATCTATGCTGTTGCCTAATTTGTTCACCAATTGCATCTACATCCTGCTTTGCGTCAAACATTGCTCTTGCCTGCATTATGTTTAGATCGGCTGGTTTAATTTTGAATCCAGTTGTTTGAGCAATCGCTTGCCATAGCGGTAGTCTGTCGGCCATAGCAGAAGGCATCCCACTAATTGAGCGGATAATCTTGTCCTGGGCGAAGGAGCCTGGGACGGCTGGATTGTTCGGCAGTATCTGCTGAAGTAGATATTTCCCTTGAATCTTTGCGTTTTCTGCGTCTGATATACCCATACCTACGAGCTTCTTCCCGGTAAACTGGTCATAACCAACCAATGTTTGGCCGATAGCAAATCCAATTCCTCCCGGCTGAAGCGGAGCAGGTAGAAATGGAATCATTTTTCTATCACCAGAAGCGTCCATGACATCTCCGCCTGGTATCCAACGAGTGATGTCAAGATACTGCGAAATATTGCCAACTCCTAGCTTCTCTCTCATCTCAGGACTCATCAGATGTGTCGGCAGCTTTATCATTTGAGGCGGCATTCCAGGGATACCGAATACGCCTCCCTTTTCTTTTGATGGCATCAATGCTCGCTCTTTTGGCGTATCGCTGCCGCCGTATTTCTCGCCAACTTCGTTTACCAGATGTCCTGCCGCAGCCCACTTTGCAAACTTCCACGGCCTTAAGGTTGCTGCTTCATACAATAAAGGAACAACGCGATAGGTGTAGGCAGCGAAAGGAATGATCGTATTTCTTGCGGCTTGGACAACGGGCGCATTAATGTTGTAATCAATCAGCCAGCGTTTGGCTTCTGCTGCTGCATATTCTGGAGTGCCACCTTTTTCAAGCCGATCAATAAATACCCCAAGCCGGAAAACATTGTCCTCAGCTTGGTAGGCTTTAATCATCAAACCACCCGTTAAATTCCAAGTCTTACGCGCTAGGTTTGTCGCCGCATGAGCAGGGTTTGTTTCCGCTCCTTTGAAGCTGTCCACCATTGATGTTGCCATATTGCGCAATTCTTGCTGCGTCATGTTGACATCGAATACTCCCATCGACTTTGCTAATTCGTATTCTGGACCACCCTTTATTAGTTGTCGTCCACCTCTTAACAAAGCACCCCATGAAGAATCCGATAGATCGTAGAGTGGGAAGTTGGACATGACGTTATTCACATGCACCGTCGGATTCAAAGCGGTTTTTCCGACTTTCCATGCGTTATGTGCGTACAAATACCACTGAACAAACGATTGATCTGTTATCTGCTTGACCATCCGTAATTGATTTAAATCGTCATAAACTTCCTGCGGCACAAACTTGCCTTCAAGATTCCCGAACTTGGCAAGCTTTGTACCAGGTACGCGCCCTTCTTGTATTTGCACCCACCCACCAGGATTAAGGTCTTGCGCTACTGCTGGATTTTTGGCAAGATCATCGTAAAACTTATACACAGACAAGTCGCGTGTCATAAGTTGCCCGGTTTTCGCTATCGCGTAACCAGCATCCTCTATTTCTCCCAATGCGGCTCGTTCAACCTTGGTTAGTTGCCGACGAAGTGTCTGAATACCATTGCGCGGTTTGCCCCACAATTCAGAACCAGCTTCAACATAGCGTTTTGCCTCAACTTCTGGAACATCAAACATCACACCACGTGGGCGTAGTTCATCGGCTGCAAATTTGGCTAGTTTAGACCCGCCGACACTGTATTTATTGCCCGTTAACTTAGAGGTGTATTCCCTATGAAGATAGGTTGCTTCGTTCTTGGCTTGGGTTTCTGCATCAAGCATTCCGGTGTCCACCATCATGCGTCCGTACTTGGTGATGATTGTGCGTGACTTGTCATCAAGCGCCAGCAAGTCTGCTTGCTTTGGAGCTTCACCCTGCAACATGCTATAGAGATTTCGCCTTTGCGTTGCGCTAAGTTTCCCTACATCCTTCACTAGATCAACCCATTCAGCCCCAGCATGAGAGCGGAACATTTCCATAGCCTCTTGTGCAGCCACGACGTTTTCATTGCGTCCGTAATTATTGATAATTCCGCGAGACAACCATTCGGATACGTTTTTGTCGCCAATCGGAATCTTGCCAATCGTCTTACCGCTTATAACACCAAGCATAAAACCAGCGGCTGCACGGCCTGTTTTTTCAATTGTTGTTGCGTCATCATCACCCGAGTCCCAGCCGATCACACCACCAGAAACACCTGAAATTGTCGAACCTGGGTTCTGTGCGCCAAGATTGTAAAGAGGTGTTCCGGCGTACTTTGTCCACGCCTGCCCAAGCTCCTTAGCCGCTTTGCCCATCTGAGCTGTGCCCATGAAGGATACAATTCCTTGTCCAAATCCCGGCAAGTCTTGCGCTCCACGCGCTGCGGCTTCGTCAGCAGCACGCGGACTGCCAGAAAGGACTAACTCATTGGATGGTGGTGCGTTAGCTGCTCGTTGCGCGGCTAGGGCGGCAGCACGTTCTGAGGCTTCTCTGGCTTGAATTTGTGCGTTAGTTTCAGCCTGCAATACGAGTGGTGGTACTCCCGGCTCCCCGCGCAATTTTGCTACCAACTCAGGATGAACGGGCCAGTTGTCCCACTTTGCTTTTTCTAGCTGTAATTCAGCAATTCGTTTTTGAATACCTTGTGGATCATGAACATCAACTCCCATCTGACGCGCTATTTCTGGACGTTTTGATGCGCCAAATACGGCTGCAATCTGCTCTGATAACGCACGTTGCTCACCAGATGCGCGTCGTCCCATTTCTGCTGCGGCGTCGAGCATTGAAGTATCTGCTCCGAATATATCTACCTGTTCACCTTGTATGCCTGCAAATCTACGCTCTGCCGCAAGGACGTTTACCGACCTCATCGTGTTTACTGCGTTATTGATTGGCCTGCCATCAATAACAAGTCTCAACCCAACAGCTTGCAGTTTTTGATCTTTTGGTGCAGCGGCGCTTATCGCTCTGGCGGCTTCGTCTGAGATTTGACCGGCACTATACGAGGCATAGACATCATCTCCTGCATTAGTTGCGATTTCGAATCCTGTGCGGCCCTTTGCGCGGTCCAGAAGACCTCTTGCGTTGGCTGCCTCTTTTGTGATTTCGGTATTTCTGAAATAGTTTGCATAATCAGCCCCACTTCCTTGTCCATCTCTAATATTGAGTTCTGCGTCCAACATAGACGCATGTTTTGCAGTAAACCCGTCAGCTTCTTTGTGAACCTGCGAAAGGATCGTTTTCTTTCCTGCGCGTTGCGCAAGATCAAACCGATGCCTCCCGGAAATAACTTCCATATCACCATTCAAGCGCTGCCAAATTTGAATCGGCCCAACCCCAGTCGGATCATAAGTAGGGGGCGTTCCGCCTATTGGCTCTACCACTCCCTTAATATCTGCACCGGCCTTGAATTGTGGAACATCTTTCGAAAGTGTTAATTTATCTACAGGCAGGTGAATAGGCTCCATTCTTTCCACTGCGTTTTGTGATACCACCTCAATTGGTGCAACTTTTGCTGGAACAACTGGCTTAATTGGTTCAGGAATCCAAGTTGGTTTAACCTTCTCAACGACTGGTTTAGCCATTGGAATATCATCAAAGGGCGTTGCCGTCTTTCCTGCTTTCATCACGGTATCGGCAACGTCCTGGCTGACTCTTGCAGTGGGCATAACCGGAATCTTTGGCGGAACATTAACATTACTACCAAAACGATTAACTAACTCTCTTGCTCCACGGTTCATCATGTTTCCGAGTTTCCCAATAACCGGGCCAAGCACAGCCCCGCCAACCGTACTTACGCCAGTATTCAGTATCCTGCTATCGCCGGGTGAAACTTCTCCTACTGCGCCTTGTAATCCGCCCACACTAGCGCCTTGAAGTGCCCATCCAGCAAGCGAAGCAGCAGGTTTGATAAACAGCAAAGGTGCGGTAACCGGATCGGCTACAGCCCCTAATACTTGCGCACCAACACCACCCCAATTTCCTTGAGAATCGGCCAAGGCTTGTGCTCGTATCCTGTTGTTGGCCATTTCTGGCGTATCGCCTGAGATAAGTTGTTTAATCCCACGGTAAGAACCGCTCATCATCCTGCCAGTACGAGCTAAGAATTTCTCCGAATCCGACATTTCGTCCGCAGCGATCCGCGCAGCACGGTAAACCGGGTTTACGGGAATGTCATCGAACGAACCACGCTGGACAACAGGGATATCGTCAAACGCCGCCAAGGTCTTTTCCCGTTAGTTGTTTATAACGCTTCTTGACGGCTTCCTTGTCTCTGCCGTCTTTAATTGCTTGTATTGCTTCCTGTTCAAGTCCGCTGACTGATGGTGTTCTGGGTGTTGTGCCTTGTCCGATAGGTAGAACGCCTGTATCTCGTGCGGTTGCTGGTGTCCTAGCTACGCCTCCAATCCCTGCAACTTGCTTTGCTATTGGCCATTCGGTTTGGTAATAAGCGTTAAACTCAGGCACTGGTTTTCCAGGTGTCTTGTTGTTCATTCGCATACCAGCCATTGAAATCGGATATTCAAGGTTGTATTGAGCGCGGGCTTTATCCATATCTTCAAAGGGAGCAACCTTTCGACTTCCAACAGGTTGTCCGCCTGGACCAACGGCCTGTTTCCATACTCCGTTACGGTCACGCTCCCACACCGCACCTGATTCTGGGTCGGTATGTAGTTGTGCTGCTGGCGCTGTTGCTGGTGTTCTACCTGCCTTCGCAATTTCAGCTTGATATTGAACAAAACTACCTTTGTAACCGCCAGCTACCGCAGCATTGAAGTTACGAGTCGACTCAGTGCCAGTGCTTTCCGGCGCAGTTGTAAATTTGCCGTCTTGAAACACGCTTGAGCCAGGCGCGACGGTCATTGGCTTGTTCATCGTCATGAACTTTTCAACGCCCATAACTGACTGGTTAATCATATTTGCAAGAGCCTGTGGGCCTTGTGCGATAGCTGCCTCGATTGACGCATCTGCGTCCCTTTCTTTTACGCCGAACTGTGTAAGCGCTGGGCCAATAACTGAATCGCTATGCTGCGCTCGATGCCACGCCATATAGGCAGCACCCGCAGAGGGAGAGTTTGGGTTAATCTGGCCTAAAATTCTTTTTGATTGGTCTAGTCTAGCGGTTAGCAAGTCAGATCGTGCTTTATCGCGCGCAGACGATGCTGTGTCCTGCTCAGCTTGATACTTCCCAAAAGCCATGCCCTGCTTTGGGGACACGCCATATAGCCCTTGCCCGAAGGTGGGGGCGGTTCTATCGGGATTTTGCGCGAAATAGTTACGGACGGCTTCGTCTTCCTGCATTCCTCGACGCGCCTCTTCCATCTTCATCTGGTTGAGCTGGTTGGTCTGCTGGTAGTTCTGAATCTGGCTCATTTGAGCCATTGCATTCATCGGGTTTTCAAGCTGTACAGGCCGATAGCCCATCGCAATGTTTGGATTGATTGGCATGATTAACCTCCCCACCCTTTTTGGCCAATAAATGAACCCAGTGGATCAGATGACCTATTGGCTATATTCAACTGATTTTGATTTCTATATATATCCATCATGTTCTGGTTCTGCCTATAATTCATGTACCCACCAATACCACCGCCAGTAGCGTTAGCTTGACCCATGTAAGCTGAGGCTCTTGCATCCCCCGCACCCATATAGGCTTGCCCGGCTTGGTTTGCATAGTTCTGTCCAGCAGCACCCATCTGACCAGTTGCAGTCTGCCCACCACCCGAAAGGGATTGAAGGGGGTTCAACTGGTTACTTCGGTTTGTCTGGTAACGATTGAAGGCGTTGTTGAACTCTTGAGACGCTGACCCCTGCGCGTAGTCCTGCATACCCTTCATGGTCTGTCCTGAGATCATCCCACCCCTAGCAGAGGCTTGATTCCCTAGTGCCTTCATGCCTTCGCTTAGCCGAAATCGGTAGCCAGGGTCTTCTTGGTAGTCTTGTATCCCGAAGTCTTGGGCATACCTACCAAAGCCTTCAGTTCCTTGATCTTCCCCAAGGCCCATCAATTGTCGTTGTCGGGCTAGAGCGTTAACACCCGCCTCTCGCCATGGGGTTTGATCTTCACGAGTTTGGTAATACTGCTCGGCTTGTAAATCAGCTGCGCGATCAGCCGCACCAGCTTGCGCCTTCCCTGCACTTCGAGAAGCAGACGAGCCAATAAGTGCAGACCCAACCATTGCACCAGCTACCCAAAAAGTCATGATAACTCCTTCACATTAATTCTATTCCCTGGCAGATACATATCGCAAGGATCAGTCTCTACCAATTCAATCTCCGCTTCTTCAACCGTAACTGAATCAGTCCGGTGAAACGTCATACAAAGCGCATCCGTCTCAGCGTACACCGCACGTTTAGTTCCGGGCTTGCTACTCAACAAATGGGGCCCTGTAATACTTTGCACCCCGTCATCAGTTGTAATGGACACAGTACCAGACACAATAAGATAGAAATGCTCTTTCTTATGCACTTTCCCAACCACCAACACACCTGCTTCACGGAACACCTCACGGCAGTACATCCCTGCATGGAAGATATGTTTAGTCAGGGGTTCATACTGCGGCATTTCAGATAGCGCGGCCTGTAACGCGCCCACTCTACTGAGCATACTAGTATTGTCAAAGGTCGCTACTTGCATCACGATACCTCGCGCCCAGAAGCCCGGATATTGATCGACGTTGCCGTCCCCGCGATCGTAGAGATAAAGCCACTCGCCATTAAAACCTGCCCAACGATCTCTGGGAAGGTATACGTCTCTGCCGCCTGTAACGTCTTGGTCTTCACAATCAAGTTCAGATCACCCGCCGCACCAGCAGCAGTCACCAGATTCACAGACAACGTAGCGGCAACCGCTGAGTAGTTGGTCGCGGTGAACTTGTCAATAATCGTAGTTACGCCCGACGCGGTGTATTGGGTAACCTGCGCCGCTTCTGCGATCTTCGCAGGGATAAGTGTTTTAACAATAACGGTCATTTCCATACTCCTAGTAATACTGCAACCCAAACCCCGCCAGCGCTAGTTGAGATATTTCCATGCTGCTCACCTCACTAAAACACGTAACCGAACGCCAGGGCGACGGGCTGTCGCCTGCTGTGTCTAGCGTTTGTTTTTTGTTGTCGTGTTACTTATGGCCTCTTTCCTTCGCTTTAGTGACATACCCCTTAGCCCACGTTAAGTCGCTAGTGAAAGCTGACCGGCAGTGGTTCACCTGCCAAAAAAACAATTTGTTAACCACAGCCATAAAACGAGGCCAAGGCGCACCGTAGCAGCGTCCTGATATTGACTCATTGGGGTGCCCTCCAATAATGGCGTTAACCATCTGAGAGGCGGCACTCCACAGTCCAAAAAAGTATTGATTCATCGTTTACCCCCCCCAGAAAAATCTGAATAAATTCACCAGTAAGAAAGCAGCGTCCGTACAGAACACCGTCTTTCACTTCAATAATGTCAAAGTCGTCCATGATTCGCCTTATGCGTCAATCGCGCCAAATGGTTTCCACGTTCCCGGAGACCCTGCTGTGGTGCAAATCCAGCCAGCCTTGCCAGCAGCAGCGGCATTTCGGTTTATTAGTACGTCACCCCTCGCCCATGTACCATTGACAGGAATTGCAGCACTATTGCCAAGCCTTTTACCGTTTATCACTTTGTAACTGATTACGGTTGTCTGTAGTGCAACGCCGCCTTTGAAAGTCATAGTCGCGAGATTGTCGTTATAGTAAAAGCTGCCTTTGTATTTAATTGTGATTCCAACTGGTACTTCAATATCAGATGCGACATTCCCAAAAAATTCAGTGTTAATCTCAATACCACTAGGGATTCTAATATCCGTGGAAATGATGCGAATGCCTTTATTCATACCCGCAATACGACCATTGATTACAGTATCTTGCATCCCAAAAAACTGCTCAATGACTTGCCCTGCTGCAATTGATGCTGGCGCTGCGAAAATAGGCACCTTTACGTTCAGGTTATTAGCAGGAATTGAATCGAGTCTTGCATGTCCCGCAAACGTAAAGATAACGCCTCCGTGCTGAAACTGCATTCCTCTATGTATTTCAGCAGTTACTGAGACCAAGACAATTGATGTTGCACCTATTGCCACATTTTCCGCAGTGGTCGCATTAACAATTGAGCCTCGCAGCGTAATTCCGTTTTGTGAGGTGGCGTTGGCAGTGTCGGTGTTTGCGTGGTTCACCACCAGATTGTTTCCTATACCGGATAAACCATTTACTGATGTAACACAATGAGAATTTAAGGTGATGTTGCTGTTAACACAGGCAGTCAGTGTCAATGCCTCTGTTGTGTCAAGTGCCTGTAACGTGCCTTTTAGCCCAACCGACATATTTTCAATGCTTAAGTTCCGAAAATGAATCAAGCTCACCGCGTTATTACTGCTGTTGGCACCACGGACAATCGTAACATTGCTTAGAGATACACCCGTGTTCTCTTCATCAGCCGCAATCCATCTTTGGTTTGTGTAAACCGGGTCTACAGCAGCCCCTAGCACGTAACTAGCCCCGTTAATAAGAATCGCGTCGTTCTTTACGTTTTCAATGGTTACGTTTTCTATTGAAATAGCACTCATTACCAGTTGGGCGCTACCAAACCCCGGATTCCTAGCCCCACCCACGTCACCGGCTCCGATAATAATTCCCTGATCGACATCTTTTATGCGGCCTGAGTTGATCTGAACGTTGTGACAGGCTGATAAATAAAAACCGACAGTAGAATTCCCAGCAGAGCCAGTCACATTTAAACTATCTATCGTAATGTTTCGTGGGTGGTTAGTGCTTAGTGCATCCGCCGAATATCCCCAATGGAACTGCAGGCCTGTTGTTGCGTTGGTGGTAATATCCAGCCCTTGAATTCGGACGTTTGATACGTTACCAAACCCCGCGACAGTATTTCCAGCCCTTTTTGGACTAGATGTGTCCAAGTAGTTTACCTTGGTGTCAGTGATCCTAGCCCCGTCTGATGTAGAGTCGTCCGAGGAAAGCTGGGCACCCATCAAGATAGCGCAATTAGACCTGCCATTTACTACACCAGTTGGGGATGCCGTATGATTAAGAGTCACTCTGTTTATTTCCGCATAATCACCGAAAAGCAGACCGTAATCAGTAGTGAGGGCAGTTTGAATCCCTATAGTTGAATCAGCGACTGTGATGCCGTTAATTTGCTGACTTGCCACATCTTGCGTTCCGGTAAACGAAAATGCCTTGTTCAGAAGCACCGCACCGTTGTGTTGTAAGGCGTCTGATAATGTGAGGTAGTCGAGGCCGGATTTACTCTCCCGCAGCTTCCCCTGCACCGTAGTGGCCACAGCCCCAGTGCCTGCGGGAAGGTACTCAATATCTGCTGCCGAACCACTTATGGCAGGCGGGATGTTGTCATACGTTCCTACAAGAACATCCACTGATGTTTTAAGGACAAACTTGTAGTCAACAGATCCATCCGTAAGCCAAATTTGCCCGTTAGGTACTCTGCCTGCCGAGTCAAGAATAATAGGGTTTGTGTGCGCTACATCACCAACAACTGTGGTGTAAGTGGCCAAGGGAGTTGTAGTCCCCGCAGCGTAGGTATAAAGCTTACCCCCCGACAGTGGGTTGCCGTTATTGTCAGAGAACTGCCATGCCGCGCCGCCAATGGGTGAAAGATTTACTGACATATTAATATCCTATAACGGCAATAATGTTGCCAGTAGTTGCTGCTGAAAATGTTACCGTAAAAGCGTTAAGAGAACCGTGGGTAATGGTTAATGGTACTATTACCGCCCCCGTGTTATTAATAACATTTACTACGGGGTATTTGCCGAAGTTATGGGTAACGGTAACCGTTGTCTGAGAGGTGAATGCCGTATCTAAATAGATTGACGATGATCCGCCAGTACCACCCCGACTGACTGCAAGCGTCCCAGTCCAACCAAGGGCCATCGAAGCGGTTTGCAGCAGTGCCGTAGCAGGTGTACCGCCGAGCGTCATCGTAACGTTTGTATCGTCCGTCTTAGTCAGTGCCGCAGGAGTTGTCCAGGTAGGCGTAGCAGCCGCAGCAGAGGTAAGCACCTGTCCAAGAGTACCCGCTGGGGTTACTGCAATAGCTGGCCCAGTGCCATAAGATACGCCTCCAGCGGTAGGTGATCCATCTAGGTTATAGGATGCGATTGTCCCCAATTGAGGTGTTGGAGGTAGTACGTCTTCAGGAAACGGAATCGGAGGTTCGAACTGAGGTGACTTTTGTAAGTCCTCTACGGTGATGTCGGTTGTTCCACTTCCCTGCAACTTCCACAGGTTCTCGAAGAACATGCGCCAAGTACGGTCCATTCTTCCCGTCCGGGGATCGATGATATCAACCTGTATGTTGGGGATGGTTGTTATGTCGTGTGCCATGATTACGCATTAGTTGGGGTCACGAACAACTCGGCCCCCATGATGGCTATTTTTACAGGGTCAGTGCCAGAAATTTCATAAACGCGGTCCCTTAGCTTGTCGGTCATCCCGAGCCTGCGCCAGATTACTCTTTTGTAATACTGACCAATCTTGCCCATTCCCGCCCAATGCTCGTTTGACCAAGTATGACCACCATCGTCTGACCAGCGGAGCATAACTTGGGGATCACTTCCTTGCCCGCTGTTCAAACCAACACCTGATTCGCAGTCAAGTTGTAGTGAATGCTGCGAGGTACGTTTTAAATTATTCTGTCCGGGTGGGAGTGCTCTCCAAGACCGAAGCCATTTCTGGATGTTAGAGCCTTGGTCAGCGTATTCGTCGAGGTCGAGTGCATAGAGATTACCATCCTCAAAATCACCAACCACGATTTCGTTGCTAAAATTTAATTGAGAATTGGGGCGATAACGATGAAATTCACCAGCGTTGAAATATGCTCTTTCGTGCCATGCGCCGCTTGCCACATCAAACGTCCATGACGCATTAGCCGAAGGGAAGTTCAGCACGTAGAAGCTGTGCCCCTCTTGTTGGTAAGTGAAGGCTACTGCGTCTGAGATGTCAGCATATCCTTGAATCGCAAATTCAATCGCATGGGTTGAGATTCGCTGTCCGCTGTAGCCTTGTGCCTTATAGACAATTCCTTTACCACGGTCGTCAGAGCCTACCCAGAACATCGCATTGTCCATCTTTGCAACGGAGTTCACGGCAGCACAGCCAATCTCATTGAATGCACCTTGGATGCGTGTTAGTGGGAAATTAGAAAGGCCTGCGTTATACCAGACCTCAACCGTCTTTGTTCCAAACACCCACAACTCGCGATGGTTGGCCTTGACTGCAATCACTAGATCGGGTGATCCGTCTGCCGTTGAGAAGTCCAGAGAACTGAATACTAAAGGGTCAATCGCTGAACCCGTAGCAGGATTGATAGTTGAGACCGACCAGAGTCGTTGAGTGTCTGGTTCGTTAAAAATGAAGAAGCCATCAACAAAATCCACCGTAGCCGCGCCAACAAAATTGGCATCGGTAACCTCGGTTAAGGCGACACCGTTATAGGTGTACATCTTTGGATTAGCAACGATGCACAGCATGTACCCGTTGTCAGTCATACTGACAGGCCCAGTACCTGCAATGGTCCCTATAAGCGTAGCTACCCATGCCGTAGTGAGACTATAGAGTTCTGTTCCTGATACAACGTATCCGATACTGTTATAGCTCCACAGTCCCCTGATTGGACCTAGCCCGACGGTAACTAATGCACGAAGTCCCGGAGCGCGAGTTAGAAATCCATTCTCTTTCCCACCTTCTGGAGTTGCCTCCGGGTACAGATTGATAAGACGGTTATCCGCAGCGTTCACTGAACGCGCTACGTATGCCTGTCCTAAAATGGCGGATTTCATTTAAAACTGCCCGCTATAGACATTGAACCGCCCACGTATCTTTATGAGCGGATAAGGCATTGACATAATGTTGTCAGGATTGTTTATTCTTTTGAGGTTACGTTTGCTTGTCATTGCAATCCGCATCACTTGCGGACTGGGTTCAACTCCGAATTCAGCCGCTATCTCGCAAGCAAGGTTGTACCTAAATGCTCTCAAATAACCCGGCGGGAAAGCGAGCGCAGTTGCTAGCGTCGCAGGTTGTGATAACTCCGCGACTGAAACGATGTGCCACTCTAATGCCTGGGTGGGGACTGGGAACACTGACATTGAGATGTTTTCAAAGTCGTAATTAACCCAAAGAACCTGTGGAAAAGTGCTGGTAACGTCTTTTACAGCAATCCCGTTGTACTGCTGTTCATTAATGATTTTGACACCGTAACTAATGCCCGTACCAGTATCACGAAAGTATGTGGAATCATCTACCTGTATTGGGCGATTACCAACAAAATCACCCGTTGGTCCTAGAGTTCGCGTAGCTTCGTTTGAAGGCCACGTGAACACTTGATCTTGTGTGGAAAATACAGAAAGGCGCTCAGTGTTCCACGAGTCGATCATCTGATTCATTGCAGTCAGTGAGTCGTTCGCCGTCTCAGAAGAGGCGGTTTCACCCTCAGCCAACTGGCCTATAAGACGTAATGCGCCAGTAATTTGGTCAAGTGCACTTACCATGTCAATTCCTTAAAAGTGGGGGCCGAAGCCCCCAACAATTTAACCCCAAAGACGGCAAGCCATCTCGGGACGGATAACACCGTAACCGTACAACACATCAATACGACATGGCATCACGTCGTTATTGATGTCGTACTGGCGAACAATGCGCATCGAAATGCCATTGTGGTTCTGGCGAGAAGCCATATCAACACCTTGTGGCAGAAGCAAGTCAGCAGTGGCAAACGTGATAGCGTTCTTCTGATAGACCAGATTCTGTGGATATACCGTGGATGCCGCACCCATGATCGTAATCGCTGCATTGTCCGCAGGGAAAGCGTCAATAGTAGCTAGAGCATTAGCAGCGGTATACATAGCAGGGCTGACAGCCACGCTAGTCCACGCACCACCAGCAGCGGTGTTGAGGGCTGTGACGACGAACTGCTGAAGACTACCCGTAGAAGTACGGGTTTGCGGATTAACCGCATTAACTCCAGCAATCGTAAACACATCACCAACAACAAGCGTTGCCGAACCAGTACCACCATCAAGATTGATGGTTGCTTGGCCTTGGGTGCTAACCGCGCCGTTTACCAGAATGGTGTTAGCTGGGTTGCGCGTACCCGTGGTCAGGCTTTGGATGGACTGCGACATATTGATCTCGTCGTAACCCAACACGCCAGTACCCATCATGCCCGATGCAAACTGCTTGCTGATCGTGGAGGTAGGATTAAAGAAACCCTTCATGCCTTCGACCAAGCCAGCATTTGCAGCTGGACTCACAGTACCGTAACGGTCGCTCATAGGCGAAGCGTACTCATTGAGCTTCTGTTGTGCTTGGAGTAGCACTAGAGAAGTCGCAGGAGTAGTACCTGGCGTACCTACAGAAGCATAAATGCTCTTGTAAGCATTGGCGACATCAGCATCAATGCTGGAGGCCAACTGGCTGATGCGAGGCTTGAGCACACGTTCGGCAAAGTCGTCCAACTGCATCGTCAGTTCGGCACTGGTGAATTGAACACCAATGTGCTTCTGAGTAGCAACAGTCAAAGTCGTGAATTGCTCGTTATCGTCCTGCGCCGTCAGAGCGGCACCGTCAGTTACCAGAGCACGATCCGGTTTACGGATACGCAAAGTGGAGCCGATTTTGGCCCCGGAAACCGCGAATGAATCGTCATACTGACGGTTGCAATTGCGGGTAAGAACGAGCGAGTTTTCGAGAATTTCGAGACTCTTTCGTGTGATCATATCGATCGTGAGAAGCGAATTCGCCATGATAAACCTTTCAAATTTCAGTTAGAATGTAGATTCCTTAACCACCGATAGGCACAACATGATTAGCTTTCAAATAGACGGAATCGAGTACCGATTCTTTGACCATCTGTATGCTGTTTCGCACTGCGGAAAAGTTCTCAGAAATCTTCAACCCTATCTTCATACCACAAGACCTGATGGGTACACCATGCTTGGGCGCAAAAGACTCACTCATCGCGTCATAGCGCAATGCTGGCTGGAGTCGTTTGACCCCGGTAAGCATGTCCATCATATCAACGGGATTAAGTCTGACAACCGTGTCGATAACCTTGAATGCCTTACCGCTAAAGAGCATTTCGGGGAGCGTCATGCGGGCCTTTATGGGCACTACATTCGTACTGACGAAACCCGTGAAAAGATTCGACAAGCGAGACTTGGGAGTGTTACGTCCGAAGAAACGAAGGCGAAGCAACGGGCTGCTCTCATTGGTCGCAAGCGTCCCCATTTTGCTCGTGCGCCGCATAGCAAGGCATCCAAAGCTCAAAGGAGCCTTGAACACCATCGCAATACGAAGTGCGAGGTTCTTGGGGTTGTGTACCGATCCTTTGCAGAAGCGGGTGTTGCGACAGGCATTCATAGATTTACAGTTAGAAAGAGATGTATTTCTGAAAACTTTTCTGGCTTCAAAATCCTTAAGTAGTTAGCGGTTACGAGCTTCCATCACTTTTCTCTGCCTAGCCCGGTCTGCGTCAATCCACTGGCTTGTGGTCATCGAAGCGATAGACCTTGGGTCAGTAGTGTCGTAGACCTGAGAATTCCCACCCTTGGGTATCACAGGCGAAATTGGTGTCGGTGCACTCGTCGTTTTCTTTACTGGTGGGTCAGAGGCTAATTTAGCTTCTAACTTCCCAATTTCCTTGGCCTGAATAAACGGCGCTAATCTGGAAATGCGGTCTGCTTCCTTGGGGTTCATTCCGAGGTAGTAAACCAAATCAGGCCCAACGTCACTCGATTGAATTGTCTGTGCCATCACGTCCGTGATTTTGAGGTTTGGGTTGTAGGCGACTTGTTCAAAGTCAGCATACTTGCCTCTCGCCTCTTCTTCACGTTCATGGTAGGAATCAACAATTTCCGACTGTTGCTTTCTAGTATCTCTATCAGCTACGATCCTCTCTGCTTTTTGTTGGGCCAATGCTTCCGCAAAGTCATCAACTGAAGCAAACTGATCTGCACTGACAGGTTCTATAGGGGCAACAGGTTGAACCTTTTCTCGTTCCCATTTACGCTGTTCTCTAGCCAACCTTTTACTAATTGCGGTATCCAATTCCTCTTGGGTAAAAGTCTTTGGTACTACAACTTCCGGCGTTTCAACTACAAGCTCAGGAGTCACCGTGACAACTGGGTCTGACGCGGTTAAAGGTACTTCCGCTACTACTTCTAACTCTGACATTTTGATTCCTCAGAATCCCTGGTTAATGAGCCAGTACATTTATCTTACCAGCAATTACTGCTGTGGAAATCCTTGTTGTGGTTCCATCTGAGGTTCCACACCCATCTGTGGACCCATGCCCATTGAATGTTCTGTATTCATTGGGGGTTCTGGTTGAAACTCTTCCATACCCCGCAAATCCCCGGACTGGATCATTGATTGAACCGTACCAAGTACAATTTCCTGAATCTGATCTGCGGTCATAGATGACGCCAATTCCGCCATACGCGCTGTCTCTGCGCTGTATGCTTTGATCTCAGCTTCATAATTTTTGCGCTTGGCATCTTGCGCTTCAAACGAATCTTGAACTGATTTGAGCATCTGGTGCATTTGCTCCATTTCCTGCCCCATCTGCTGCATCTGCTGTTGGGCTGCTGCAAGTGCAGGATCATCTTCGTCAGATAAGAGTTTCGGATCAATCGTCTTGGCCAGCCGTTCAGCCAGTTCTTGAGCACCAGGCCAGTCCATATTCTTGACAAACAGATCACCAGCAACGGCCCACAATTGAGGATTGCCTTGAAGAATCTGACTCATCGCATCCATGGCCTCTTGACGTTTGGTCAGATAACTAGGACCAGTTGTTACACGAACATCGTATAGACCAACACCGGGGTTGTAAATCTTTTCAATGATGTTTCCCTGCTCATCGACAATTTTCCTTACAGGTTCTGCTTGTTGGGGATCGATCTTCGCCATTTCTGCCTGGCCATCAATACCGATAATCCGAGCTACCCGCTGGGTATCGTAGATTTTAGGGATTAGGTCAACAATCTGGCGAGTTCCATACCGAATCGAACGGGCTAGGTTATCAACATAGTGATAAGTGCCCGTGTCGCTCTGCTTCTCACGCGCCAGAATCGCCCTACCAGACCTTTCGTTTGATGTAGCACCGATAGACGAGTCATACTGGCCAGTCGTGCTCTTAATGTCATCAGCAGCGCCAGCTTTAGCCTGTAACAACCCACTAGAGGCCATTGGGGGTTGAGCACGTTGAGGAAGTGGGAGTGAACCGCCAGCTCCATCAGTAACGTCTGGATTGACTTCTAAATAAGGCCAGTTGGTCGTGTTGGCGGTCTTCCACTGCTGTTCGTAACCCTCGAATTGACCACCATATCCGATGAATGGGGCTTTCGGGGCCAGCGCCAGCATCTCAGCTTCCTGGGAAACCCAGTAGTTGTACATCCTCTGAGCATCTTTGGCGTTCCGTACTAGGCCTGATACATAAAGCCTACCCTCGACTTCAAACTCATTACCGATAACTCGGATAACGGGTATCCATTTACCCGCCCAATCCTGTTCTTCGATGACTTCATATCCGTTGGTCTTGCACCATTTGACTTTCTTCTGGTCAACCTGGCGAGTTTTGATGGGAACCATGCCCATCATCCTCATTTGTTGATCTTCAGGCGAACCCTCAAGGGCATTCACTGCACCGTGATATAGATTCAGTGTGACTTGCTTATGTTCGTAGTGGAAATACTCAGCAATACGAATAGTGTCTTCACTAATCCACGGAGACAGCGAACTATCCCCAACACCTTGCGCCATCATTGCTGATATGGGGGTAGCGTTTGGAAATTCGCGCTCGTAGTCAGCCTTGAGCATGTCTTGGGTAATGAAGCACCATTGGGCATCCGACCCACAAGGGTCTTGTATCATCGGGTCCATATAGACACTAAACGAGTTTCGAATGCGCCCAATCCGAATGTCTTGCTCAAACCCATTGTCTTGGCAGTATTCAGTCAAGACGCGGAAGTACCCTTCACCATAGGTGACCTGGTTCTCGCAGGCTGTGTCGTAAGCTACATCAGCATCGGAGATGTACTCAATATGCCGAACCATCCCTTCATATATTTCTGCTACCGCAATATCAGCCTTATCGTCTGCGGGAATTACTTTCCCGCTTGGACGGTTCTGGCGTTGCTCGTTTGTGACTTGTCGGACGTGCTGGGGAAGCTTGTTGATTGTCAGGCAAGGACGGGCGTTGATCGTCTGCCCTTGTACTGAACCACGGGTACTTAAGACATCAGATGGCCATTGCCAATTGTTGTCACTCGAACCAGCAAGGAACTTCAGATCATCCAGCTCATTTTCACGGCTGTCGCTCAATGCGGAGCTGGCCATGGTAAAACGGCCAAGCATTAAATCAATGAATTCTTTGTCATGTGCCATACTATTTTGCTGCAGTCTGTTCGTTGCGCTGAAGAATCTTGAGGAAGTCTTCTCCACCAGGAAATACGACGTAGTTGCTTGTACCAGCACCACCGGCGCGTGAGTCTTGGTCTAGGTAGCGGATGCCGGGGATGCCTTGGGCCTTCATTGCATCTTCGGGCGTTCGCATTCCCGGAGCCCCCTTGTTTGCTAGCAGCTTAAGATCATCCATAAGCCCCGATCCTGTGCGCTGTGATGAATATGGATCTATAAATTTCCCGTTCACATAGCCAGGCGGTAATGCTTTGCGCAAAGCCGCCCGCACCCCTGGTGCCTGCTGACTCAGTGGCTTGTCCCAATTGAGCATCTTGGCTATGTGTTCGTCGGGAAGGCCTACTTTGTATATAAACCCCGGTGGATTTTCCATAAGGTTTATTAGCTCGTCTAAATGTGCTTTGCGTGATGCGTCCAAAGCAAAAGGACCCTTTGTGTCATAGCCGGTATATTCCTTCAAATCTTTCACGGCTTTAACCCTATCGCCGCCTGCATCTTTCAAATAAGAATTAACTACGTCATTTTGCGGGCCAGACGGAGTGCTTAAAGCGCGTCGATATTCTTGAGCCACCCCCGGCGCATCAGCGGTATAAATCCCATGCCCGTAAGCCTGCACACCCTCACCCGTGCCGATCTTGCTTGAGTCAAATTCGCCCAGCGGATTGTTTTTGGTCGGCGGGAACTTGTGCGGGGAACCGTGCCACACGATAGCGGGTTGTATTCCACCAATATTAACAAGCCGCCTCTCAATGGCTACGCGTGCCATCTCATTGGCCGTTGGAGCAAGGGTCTTTGCAGCTCTGCCAGCAAGCCGTTTAGCAATAAAGGCATTTGGCGCCAACATCAAAGCAGATTCTACCGTATCGGACTTTGGTTGCCACGTCATTCCTTTACCAGTACCCAAAGCCCCACCGTATGAAATCTCATCAGCAGTCCTCTGAAGCGCAGGTATCCCAAAAAACTCAGCCGCGCCCTGCATCTGCTGAGTACGCTTAGGCGACAAAGGCCACTTCAAGCTATCAGCCAACAAACCCATAAACTGTTGCCTAGGCGTTGCCTGAGCAAAAGAGTTGGGAAATGCTGTCGCAAGGTTGTTGGTTGCCATTATGAGGCCATCCATGATTGTGATTGAGTATGCCCAGAGTATGACTTTTGCGCCATTCTAATTACTTTTTCGCTATGTGCAACCGGAAACGCGAACGTCACCGCTAGTGCGTCGGCGGCATCGGGACTGGCTAAACCCCTTGCTTTCATCTCTTTTTTACCCTCCAAGTAGATAGTACCCTTGCTATCGGGCTTCTTCATCGGGCTTATAAGATCACTTTTCAATAGTTTATCGGCAGGAATGCTGGCTGTTTTTAACCATATTCTCATCTCACCCCACATTTCGGCACGTTTATTGCCATACATCATGGGCGTTTTTGAGGAACTGCCAAAGTTTACACCTCTTACTTTGTATTTCTGTTCTTTAAGACGATCCAGAACTCCATATCCTAAACCACCTTCATCAATCACAGTTAAAGCCGGGTGCCATTCCTCGATCATGTCAATAACCCTCCCTACAACTTCCATAGTGTCTTCGCCCTTATACCGCTTGATTGCTACCAAATCCCTACCTTGGCGAACTGCAATAACCGTACTGTCTAATCCACCCCTGGCCGGGTCAACACCAATGATAATCGGAGCGGTGTTGTCTTTCCACTTGGGCCTAGCCTGTGCATCATCTACCAATAGTGATCCAATGAACTGATCTTCTCCCGTATTTGGGAATTCTCCATAGATTTCAACCCTAGCCTCATCCGAGTCCTCTCCAAACTGGCTAATCAGGTTGTCAAACGTTGTTGTACTGATGCCTTCTACATTTCTTGAATTAATCTGTTTCGTCTTCCAAAGATCACGGTTTTTGTTAAAACACTCAAAAAATGCCCCCTGGTTAGCCCTCGGATTGCTGAATGCTAGCCAGAACCTGTCCACAATGTCCTCAGTAAACACACCTTCCTGAACCGTCCAGATCACATCTGGAATGCCCGAAGCCTCGTCAAATATCGCCATCTCACCATCGTAATTATGAGCACCTGCAAATGCGTCAGGATTTTCATTGCTCCATAGTTGTCCGTTGGTGTAGTAATAGCGAGTGTTTTTGGACAATCCTTCTGGACTTTCAATAAACTGCTTAAACCACAGACTCGGCTGGATACTTGTGGCGTTTATGTCAAAAAACTCACTGTTTATCCCCCTAGCCACCCACTTCGCTATCTCAGGGAATGTCTTCGTCCTAAGTTGAGGCTCGCCATTGGCTGCTACCCAGGTACTTCCGCCTATCCTGGTTGACATGAACCAATGAGCCAACATCCCTACAAGTGCAGACTTCCCCGGCCCCCGACCAGAAGCTACTGCATATCGAAAAAAGTCAGGAAACTTGCCTGTAGTTCTCTTTGTCTCCAAAGAATCCTTCAGATACCGCTCAATCTCCTCCATTACCTCTCTTTGCCACTTCCTCGGCCCACTAAAAGCCCTCAAATCCCCTACACCCCAGTCATAAGCATACAAAGCAAACTTGTACGGACTAAGATACAAGTCCTTCTCAAGCATTCGGGCAAGGATTAAAGACTGGTTTTCATTCATTTAGCAACTATATCAAAATAAATTGAACTTTTCCTGAATTGATGCTATCCTACAAATGTTGCCGTGGAAAGTAATTGAAGTTAAAGCCAGTTTTCCATTGTCTCCGCCCCGCAAGGGGTTTCCACCGGGGACAATGTAAAGTTGGCTTTTTCGTTTCTACGGCTACTAGGTGCGGCTCTATCGGGCTATGTTGTTCAGGAGGTCAGGCAGGAAGCTGAGTCAAGTGGAGGATTCCACAAAGGACAAGCCAGCAGCCAGGACGCTCAACAATCAACGTTCTTACCGTCAACCGAAAACGTGCAAAGAAGAAGCCAAGCACACATTGAAGTCTGAGCTATCTAGGCCAGGGGGTTCAAGTCCACCTGCTACCGGATGCTCTGGGGAACAAGGCAGGACTGCGCTACAGCAGGAAAGTCCCCAAGTTGCACAAGTAAGCATTCGTGCATCCCCATACGGATACTCAAGTAGCCTCCGGATGCGAGAAATAGACTGAAAGATCACTTCACTGTGGTCTGGCAGTCTTTTGCCCACGGAAAGCCTTTCGCCCACCAAATCCTAAGTCCCACGCAGATGTGAGTCCTTCACGTCAACACACAATCAATCCCCCTTCGCAAACTTAAAAAAAATTGCGCGGATTATAAAAAATTGTCAGCAAGGGCCGCACCAGAAGCAGGGGCCCGGCGAGGCCCTACCCGGGAGGGGCAGGGGAGGGAGGGAGGCAGGGGGAGGGGGAGGGATGCGCCGTCACTTTGCCCTACGCTTTGCCTTGGCCCAGGCTGTGCGATATGCCCTGCGTTTGGCTGTGTCCAGATACTGCCCATGACGTGAAGCGTGAACTACCAAGGGTGAAGGGATTGTGTGGACTACCACAGCAGGCAAGGACCGTGCGAGCCTAAGCGTTGCCCGATTGCGCCTGCAGGCATTGTCGTCAGATGCCGGGTGAGTGACTAGGCACAGCCTACACGGCGCCATTGCCGATAGCACGCTGTTCATCTATCACCTGGGCATCAATCGTCTGCAAGCGCTGTTCTCTCAAATCAAGCAAAGCCCGTATGTTGATTGTGGTGCCAGTAACGTCGACGCTGGTACGCTCTCTATATTGCGGGTTACGAATAGACGCTCGCCTGGCACATTCCTGCGCAAACGCTCGAGCTGCATGTGGATCGATATCGCCGCTCTTCGACATACTTGATTCTATCGCCTGCAGGCCTTTATCGAGCCATGATTCGGCTGATATACTCCGCGCACGTGCGGAACTCTCTAAGTGGCCGGGCCGCTGCAAGAAAGCATTCAGCGCTGCAATGCTCACACCCAGGCATCTTTGTATCTCAACCTGGCTTTCACCGGCTTCTATCCTTTGACAAATAGCGTCTATGCCGATTGTGTCGAGTAGCTGCAGGTGTGTCATGCCTTTGATTCTATAGGGTTTACGCTACTGTATGAAGGATCAGTGGTTTGTTGGGGTTTGTACTAGGTTGACAATCGTGCTTTGAGCTTAAGATTGTTTACATGCATTGGCGATCTTGCTGGTGCGAAATAAAGGAGAAAATTATGCCCCGCAAAATCGACCCAGGCCTGCTCATTTTCCTTGGCTGTATGGCCGCATTCGCAGTTTTTATCGCGATGGCCCTCGCTGGCATCATTACCCCATCGGGGACAACATCATGATCCTCTGCACCACTATCAAAAAACTGGCTGCTGCTGGCGCTACCATTTACCGAGTTGACGTACCTGCCTATGCCTTCAAAGGCAATTCTATCGGCGCGTTTACCGACTTCTTCGCAAGCCCTAAAGCTGCTGAGAAACTCGCCACTGCGACCCTGCCCTTCGGCGGCGCTCGTGGCATCGTGAGCGCCGTGCCTTGCACGATGTCCGCCCACTACATGCGGACTTAAGCCGTTAAACCCTCGCCTCAAGCCCTACTATGCAATGTATTGCCTTACAAACTAGGCTAATGGTAAACACCTATTGCATACCCTTGCAACAGTCTTAAAATTCACTTGCGCACTCTAGCGCGTAACCTTGAAAGTACATCATGTTCACAATTGAAAAGCACACTGGTTCATTCGGTGGTTCAAAATTCCGTATGCAAATCAAGGCCTTCAAAACCTCGGACGCTATGCACGGGTTTTTGAACAGCCAATGCGATAACAATTGGAAAGAATCGCTCAAAGGCCTTAAAGCCGGTACTTATGCCACCGCAGGCGGTACATGGCACAACGTCAAATCGCTTGACGCTTCGGTTCTCGCGCATATCTAACATCACTGATAGCGCATTACGGTGCGTTATCGGGGATGCTATCCCGTATCTCAACTATACACTTCGGTGCGAAAAGGTAAATTATGGCTTTACAAGTGAAAATCAATGACTCATGGCAATGGGTGTTTTGCCAATGTAACGGTAAAGTTATAACCACGCCACTAAAGCGACAGGCTTTATTTGCGCGCGATCTACTCTACTTTACGACTAAACACAGTGATCAGGAATTTAGGGTTGCCAATACCTTATATGACCTTCCGCCGATTACCGCCGCCGACGTCGCCGCTCGATCCGCCTCTATCCCCTGCGCTCGTTAAGCCCTTGCTCCATGCCCTGCGTGCAGGGTATCAGGCAATGTTGTTTTGACACTGCGCAACCTTTGAAAGTTAAATATGAAAAAGGCCGATTGTCTCATTGCATGGAAATCACTGCCCGATAACATGCCAATTATGAAGCACTTTGAAGCTATCCCGTACAAGGCCAAGGGGTCAACTTACGGTGCCTGCGGTGTTCGCATCGATGGTAATCCGGCGTTTATTGACGCTGTTCTGTCCCGCTTAAAAGACTTGATTGACGGTGAGAACCACGTCACCCGGCTTACCCTGGCGCGGAACGTCGTTGACGGCGCTGGTATCGGGAAAGTATTGGATAACACCGCCAAAGACGCTGAGTGCTGCTACATCCGCTCGCACCAGCGCGGCAATGAAGGCGCTATTGCTTCAAGTATTTTCGATAAACACTTAAACGGTGCAACAAATCGGTATTTAACGGCTTAAATCCATGCTTTAAATGCCTTGTAATCAGGGCATTTATGGCGCTGATTTTAGCGCGATCCTTTAGGATAATTACCATGATTCAGACAATCGGCTTTTCAGAATTCTGTGATGCGTTTTACCATGCTGGACGTAAAGATCAATTTAGTTACCAGGCCAAGCTCGTACTATTTGACTATCTGGAAGAACAAGAGGGAAGTTTAGGCGAGCAGTATGAGCTTGATGTTATCGCCCTTTGCGGCGAATTTTCAGAAGATACGCCCGAATCTATCGCTGTCAGTTACGACATTGATTTAGAAGACGTAGCAGAAGATGACGTTCTGGAATGCGTTCTGGACTACTTGAACGATGAAACGCAAATCTGCGGCACTACTGCCGATGGCGCTATCGTTTACGTTCAATTCTGATGATCCGCGCCCTACTTGAAGCCCTGGCCGTGGCGGCGGTTTGGGGTTTACCCTTGGCAATCTATTTCTGGAGAATGACACCATGACTCAAATCACAATTTCGACAGCTACCCGGATCGCGCGCTCAGTGCTGATCTATCTGCACAGCGGCATTGACCCGCGCACAATCGATATGAATGATCAGATCAACGGCTGGCTCTCTGAGATAGGGCTTGGCTGGAAGCTGAAAGAAGGCTCTTACATTGATGGCGTCGCGTGTCAATTTATCGGTTCGCTTGCGCGTGATATTCGACGCATGGCCGTACGGAGCTAACACCATGAAAACTTATTTTAACGTGCCGACATTGTGCATCAAGCCGTTGACGAAAGCCCGCGCTTACGCCGAAGCCGTCCGCCGGTGGCGCGTAGATATTGATGAAAATCGGCAAGATGATGCTGGGATTATTTACAGCAACGGCCTACGGGAAATTGCTGTAAATTGGGCAGACTTGCCAGCGCCAACACGTAATTCGAGATAACACCATGACTCAAACCGAGCTAGAAACCAAATCAGCCGCAGTAGTCGCTATTTACTTAGCCGCTGAACGGCGCAAAGCAAAAAGCATAGTACGCGCTGACTTGACCCGTCAATACAACCGGGCTATGCAAGTCTTATCAATTCCAAAGGCTACCAGTGCGTCCTGACCCTGACACCCTCGATCAGTCACCGGAGTATTTTCGGGAGCTAGTCGAGCGTATTGGCCGGGGCATGATCTGGATTAGCCGTAATTCAGGGATTAGCCGCCGCCGCTTGCTTTATTTGCAGTGGGGCGAGCGTACTGTTCGCGGGGTTGTGCAGCCGGTGAGCATGAATTACTGCGAACAATTTTGCCTTGAGCGCCTGGCCGACGATGAGCGCGACGCATGATAAACTACCTGCTAGCAGTTGCCAAATTGCTTTTCGCCCCTTCATTGGGGCGTTTTTTTGCCTTTTGATAGCGTTTATGCTGGCCTGCGCTGCGGGCAATCCAGTCGTTTAGTCGTTTTATAGCGTCCTGTGCCATCTTTTCAAGTGTCATCCAGCTTTCCTCTCGCTTTTATAAATCGGCTCAATGCCGTTTTGAGCCGCCATTGCGACCAAAAACTCCATCCAGTTTGAGAAAACAGACTTAACCATGTTGCGCGTGCGCATCGGGAGCATGATTACTTTGCCGTCAAACGCGGCCATCCTCATTTCACCGTTAAAACATCCTGTCAGCACGTCTTTCCAATCGTCGCTCGTCACCCATTGCATCCGGCCATTGATGCAAAGCTCTAACTGCTTGGCAAAGCCCTCTAAATACGGCCACTGGGCGCTGTTTTGCTCTAGTGTGCGTGTTACCTCACCAATTGTCACGGCATAGCCCTCAGCGGCCTCCTGCACGGCCTGGATAGCCCTTCTACGTGCCTCAGCATGCACGAGTACGAAGGTGCGTCTCACTCGCTCGCCCCCGACACTTTCATTCCCAGCTGGCACGCCAGAGTATGCTCTATCCGCGCCCCTACCGATCCAGTCCAGCCTGGCAACAGGCGGATTTCGTCGCACGTCATCAGCTGCGTGATGGCCATACGCATGTACGCTTCCCACGATCCGCAGTCCGGCACCGGGTTTTCTGCGGGATTCTCAACATGGTGCCCGAGCGCCCGAAGTTCTGCGGCCTTGGCGTTAAACGCGGGGTAGTTGTATTTCTCGATGCCTGTCATCGGGCCGGCGATATAGATTCGTGTCATGTTTTCCGCCTCACCAGATTTTCAATCCACGCCGACAAGCTCATACCGCAAGCGTCGGCTGCGCGCTGCGCCAGAGCTTTCCGGGCAGGCGTAGTGCGCCACTCGATCCGCACCGTGCGGCCGGCGCCAGGTGGCAGGGGTGGCCTGCCGCGTTTTGTGTCGTTCAAAGCAATTACCGCGATCCGCAAAGCATCGAGGTCTAGGGACTTGCTCATTTTGGTGCAACCTGCGTTACTTCAAGTTTTCCAACACGGTGGCCCTCGAGGAATTTGTACTCATAGAAAATTACGCCATGAATCATCATCGTCTTGCCGGTATATTCTGCCAAATCGCCTTTTCGGTAAAAAGTTGTCATTTCGTTTGCTCCGGTGTCTGTCTATGCCTTTAATGTACGGCATACAACACGACCAGTCAACGCCTATTTTTGTACTGTTACAAATTAGTTTCCAGCGCCTTCCGCTTCGCCGCATACCGCGCGCGAATCTCGATCAATTCCTCGTGCGTCCACTTGTGCACCGCGTTATTTGTCTCCAGCCTGACGACACGTATCAAGCCGATGCGCTTTATCAATATGATTCGGTAATCAGCGGAATTCCCGGCCAAATAGCGGTTTTCCTGCTTAGATTGCGCGTGGCAGTTGTCCTCGTTGAATCGCAGATGGCTTGCCGCGCCGGTCGATCTGTAGTGCCCTGCGTCTACCGCGTTGCCGCTCCAGTCCAGGGCCTTGCCGCTCGAGATGCACCGATGTCCTGCCAACTTGTCCCGGAGCCGAATAAAGGTGTTGAACTCGCGCTGCGCCAGTTTGATCCTGTCTGCGATCTTTACCGTCGCTTCCTTGCGCATCTTGTCCCGCGCCTTCTCAGCGGCCTTTTTTGCCTTGGCCGCCGCTACCACCTCCCGAGTCGCGCAGCGCCCGCTACACACGGCCTGGAGCGGCTGGAATGGCCGGAATTCTTTTCCGCACTGCCGGCATGTCTTGAGTCCGCTCATGATTCAGGGGCCTCCAAGCATTCGCCATGCTGCGGCTGCACACTGAGGCACCTGGCCGTTGCCGATGGCTTTAAGTCGGTGTGTCCGATGGGCCAACCCATCAACCATTCGACCCACTGCGGGTTCAATGCCCCATCCGTCCTTCCCTCCGCTATCGCAACTTGTGTAATCAGCGGCTCGGTTCCAAGTGAGTTCTTCATCCTCGCCCCCCCCCGAACCGTCCGACAATCCCTGGCTATCGGCGTTGGCCATGTCCGAACCGCAGTCGCAAGCCCGTCCCCGCTGGTGGCACTCGCACCCTTGCGGTTGTGGTTCCCGCATACCGTTGGAGTCGGCCACATCTTCACGGCCTGGCTCAATCGCATCTGCGAAAGTTTGCCCGACTTGCCAATGTGCTTCGGCAACCCGCCCGCCGTCACATGCACCTGCCCGTTTATCTGCCGATTCGACGCATCCGTCGCGCAGGGTGTGGGCCACGATCCAGAGCCTGTCCCTTTGATGCGGCGCCCCAACATCGGCAGCTCCCAGCACTGTCCATCGGCAGTCATACCCGAGCGCGGCCATATCACCGAGGACAACTCCGAGTCCCCTAGTAACGAGAGCTGGACTGTTTTCCACGAACACGAATCGGGGTCGAACCTCGCCAATGATTCGCGCCATGTGGGACCACATCCCGGAGCGTTCTCCAGTGATTCCGGCACCTTTTCCGGCAACACTGATGTCCTGGCAAAGCTAGGGGAACCCGCCACATATGACGAGTTCCCTATTCCTTTCTCGCAGGCGCTCGATGTAGCCTCGCGTGTCTGGATTGTCGATTCGGAATGTTGTAACGTCGTCCCAAATAGGGAATCTAGGTAGGCTTCCGTCAAGCTGCCTTGCAAGCAAAACTTTTCTGGGATATTCCTCGATTTCGACAGCGCCAACAGTTCTATGTCCGAGTAATTTGTCCGCGAGGATTCCGCCCCCGGCTCCGGCGAATAGGTGGAAGGCGTCAAGCACCACATACCTTCTTTCTCCCCTTTGTGTACTGGTTATTGTGAGGGGAATAAAGCCGCGTGTGTTCGGCCTTTGACAGGCACTCTAGGTTATCGGGCCGGTTATCGCACTTGTTCTCGTTGAGATGATGGATGTCGTATCCCTCTGGAATCGGCCCTCGATGAAACTCCCAAACGTCACGATGCAGCAACGACCTTTCTTTATTTGTCCTGCCAAAGTAGCCCATATTGCGCATTGTGTACTTTGCCCCATTGAACTCCACAAATCCAAGCGGCTTTGCTAATGATCGCATTGGCAAATTGTTGTACTTGAAAAGCCCATGCACCGACTGGCGAGTACACCCGAACACCTTCGCAACAACGGCAAGACTGTTCCCTTCGCAGTACAAGGAATACATTTCAGTCATGTTTTTTGATCGTGGCCAAGGCATACGGGATTATGCGCCAATGTCTTTGCATTTGTCAATGCGAATAAATGAAGCTCATTCACGTTCCCGCCTTGTCTTTAGTTCCGATAGAACTGCCGCAGTGATTCCCGCCGCGCCCAGGTGCGGCACAGTCTCCAGATCCGCTAGGCGCTGTTTGATGTACTGCCACCTGGCTGCCTGCAGCTTCTTGTCCCCATCGGCCCAGGCCAGGGTTGCGTACTCTGCGAGTA
>Ga0209390_10002955_pt1 | contig 28607 bp, 25 predicted proteins | sample BON01_FD_187212 | JGI IMG/M metagenome (GOLD analysis project Ga0209390, IMG submission 187212) | Freshwater microbial communities from Lake Bonney liftoff mats and glacier meltwater in Antarctica - BON-01 (SPAdes) (version 2) | ecosystem: Environmental > Aquatic > Freshwater > Ice > Glacier...
GCGCCATGTTCTCGCCTGTGTCGTGTGTAAGGGTAGGTGTGGGTGGTCGTGAATGGACGGGGCGGAGATACTGGTAAATACGAAGGCGTGGTGGTGGGCTGCTGCCAAAATGAATTGGCTTGCGACATCCCTCAAGTTGAGCAGCTCAAGCGGCTCCTTCATGTGCCACCAACGCCTGTTGTGTCTCGTGTGGGAATGGAGGGCTAGGGGATGGGATGAGTCGAGTGGTTTTGCGGTCCTTGACCGCTTGTTGTTGAGGCATCGCCGTCATCTTCGCCGCCGCCGCAGGCGCTGGGCAATCACCTCTACACCTCTAATCCCAAACCCACAACCACAACAACCACAGGCACATTTTGGAGAGTGAGAGAGAGAGAGAGCCATGCATATTATCCCTGCGGGTTCTACGTCCGCCGGTCCTAATGCTTCCCACGACGAGTCCTTATCCGCATCAGCTTCCTCCTCCTCCTCGTCATCGCCGCGGCAAAGGGCCAGGTCTTCGGGTGAGCGAAAGCGTGTGACTTCTGCCTCTCGGAGTGGTCTGGACGCCGCCGCTGTACAGCCACTGCCACCGGCATCTCCTGCTGCTGCTGCTGCTGGGCTGCGACGGAGAGGCAACAGCGGCAGTGACGAGCATGATTCGGGAGGGGGTGGGCGGGGCAGGTGGGCATGGCATAGTCCCTTTCTACGCAAACCCATGAGCGTCGTCGTGGGGGTAAGTACAAAGTGAGGGCAAGAGGCAGTGGGGTTGGGCTCTTATTAAGAGTGTGCCGGTGCTTTCAATGCTTATTATCTCTGTATAGCCCCTCAAGCGATCCGCTTCCCCCTTCATGAATGCAGGAAGAGGAGGAAGAAAAACTGGAGAGGCGGATGGGGCTGTACGATTTGCTGGCGGTCGGCATCGGCGGCACGGTGGGAAGCGGGGTCTTTGTCCTAGCAGGGGAGATTGCCAATGCTCCTGACCTGCCGGCTGGGCCCTCGGTGGTGCTGTCGTTTGCGGCGGCGGGCTTGGGGTGTGTGTTGAGTGGCCTCTCGTTCGCAGAATTGGCGAGTCGCATCCACGCGGACGGGAGCTCGTACATCTATGCCTATGTGAACTTGGGGGAGGTATTTGCCTTCGTGGCTGGCTGGTACGTTTGGTTCCGGTTTCTCGATGGTGGGATTGGGAAAGGAAAGGCAAATTCATTCCTTAGACTCAAGATGGGGCAACATGTTTATGTTTGTCCAACAAATTCCAATCTCTCACCCAAAATCGTCCGCCAACCGCACATATATATACACGAACAGTTGCCTGACTTTGGAGTATGGACTAAGCAGCAGTGCAGTGGCGAGGAATTGGGGCGACAAGCTTGGTGCGTGGGTAAATCACATGCATCCGCACGATGCAAGCAAGGGGTCAGTCTGGCACCCAGGCAGCGGGGAGGCGACGGGCTTCTTTCGAGATTTCAATATCTACGCGGGGGCGATTGAGTTGGTGTGTATGTGTATTATGTTGAGGGGGTTGAATCTGAGTAAGATGACTGTGGATGTAGTAACGGTAGCGAAATTGCTGCTCGTTGTGTTCATGACCATTGGAGGGTTTACTGTTTTCAAGCCGAGGCACCTTGAGCCGTTTGCACCTAGTGGCTTTCGCGGCATCTTTCGGGGGGGGACACGCTGTTTTTTTGGGTATTTGGGGTTTGATGAGGTGTGCTGCATGGGTGGGGAGGCTAAGAATCCGTCAAAAAACATTCCTCTGGCTGTGATGGGGACGATTTCAGTGGTGACTGTTTTGTACGTCCTGGCGGCGTTGGCTTTGGTGGGGATGCAGCCTTTTGCTGATATTTCCCCTTCTTCCGGCTTTGCCGAGGCTTTTCGGTATAATAAGTTGGGGTGGGCTGCGAATGTCGTGACGGCTGGAGAGCTGCTGACGCTGCCGTTGGTGGTGTTGGTTTCGCTGCTTGCCCAACCTCGCCTTCAATTTGCCATGGCCACAGACGGACTTCTCCCAGCAGTCTTTGCGCACGTCGACCGGAACGGGAACCTTTTTCGGGGCACCTTAATCGCAGGATTGGCAGGGGTAGTAGTGGCGTTATTTTTGCCCTTTCGAGCATTAGAGGACGTGATCAGCGCAGGTGTTTTGCTTGCTTTTAATCTAACCAACTCTTCTCTTATTGTCGTCCGTCGGATCCACCCTACCCGGCCCTCCGCCAACCGCATCTTGGTCCTATTTTTCAATATCTTAGCATTAGGAGCATGCTTCATGTGGCAAAATCTGGGCACGGCTCTCCCCTGGCTACCGCTGAATGTGCTAGTGACGGTGGCGGCGGTGGTGCCTCTTGTTTTGCTGCAGGTTACCTGCCCGGATCACCCTTCTCAGGATGGGCATTTTACTACGCCGTTTGTACCGTGGGTGCCTGCTTTAGGGGCTGCTTTCAATTGGTTTTTGCTGACGCAATTGTCGTGGGAAGGGTTGGGATTAGTCTTGGCTTACTTGGGGGCATCTCTGTTTCTGTATGCCACGTATGGGTTTCGGAATTCCAAGGGGGGGAGGACGGGGTGGAGGGAGGTGTTGTCGGCGTCGGTGAGAAGGCATTCGCGGCATTCGAGCGAGGTGGACCCGCAGTTGATGGAGGGGCTGTTGGGGGAGGGGGATGCGCAAGGGGAGGAGGGGAGCCGGAGTGGAGGGAAGGAGAAGGACAAGGCAAAGGAGGAGGAGGAAGAAGTGCGGGAGGTGCAGTCCGATCAGCGGGAAGCGAGCGATAATGTTTCGCCCGAAGCTTCGCCGGCCTCTCACCACTCCACATGAGGAGTGGGTGTATGTAAAGATGTGTATTCATTGCGTATTTGTTCTAGACAAAGCATAGCAGGCAAGAAAAAATTAAAAAAAGCACTACTTGTAGACTCAAAATGACTTACCATACTTCTTTTTCTTTTCGTTTATTTGATCTGCTTTTTCTTTCATGCAAGTTTTGTCCTTGTTTTTCAAAGATAATTAATCAGCGCTCCACCGATGACGAGAAACTCTCTCGCACGCCACCAAGCACTAGCTAGCCTACAGCTTTTGATTCACACCTTACTTTATTTGGTAGTTTACAAAAATGATCGACACAGTTTCGATCCCGATATACTTCAAGCCAAGGCCTCCACCGGCTCCGTCTCTCTCTCGCTGACATCAACCCTACTACTACTAGCAGCCTGCCCTCCCGCCCTTGCTGCTGCTTGTGCTCCTGCTGCTGCTGCTGCTGCTGCCAATTCACGCGCTGCCCGCTTCTGAAGCAAGCGTTCCTTAAGCCCCACCATCGTGTCTTCCGGCGAGGCCTGCGCGCGATTCTCTCTCTGCAACGCCAGCGCATGCCCCTCCCGATGCCGGCGATACCAACTCACAGGCGCGACTACCGCCCCCCCCGTACGTGCCAGCGCTGTGTCCAAATTCGGATATCTCGTCTCTTGCAATTCGAGCACTAGGTTTATGTAGTCTTTCAATGTATTTCCCTTCGCCCCTAGCAGCTCTCGCACGTCATGGTTGACCGGCAGCTCCAACATCTGATAAAGCATCTTGAATAAATGACCCTTGACAGCAGCCACTCCCTCCCGTGGCCAATACTGCTCCGTTAAGACAAGATACTCTTGCGCGAACCTCAACTGTCGCTGCGTCAAGGCATAAGCCTCCTCTTCCCTCGATCCAAATGAGTTACTTTCCCCTCCTCCTCCTTCGATTAGCAAGGACGAGCCCGGCAGAAACAAGGAGGGGTTGTCAAGCAACCCTTCCGAGGACATGACAGCATCAGCCCCCGTCTCCTCTTGACAACGCACCGCATCTTCATACGTTTCCACCCCTCCATTTGCTATTACGGGGATACTCAACGCCTCCTTGACTTTGCGAATTGCGGCCCAGTCGGCCGAACCCACCGAGATCTTATTTTGTTCGCGCGTTCGGCCGTGGATGGTCAACAAGGCGACGCCCGTCCCCTCGATGGCCTTGGCTAATTCCAAAGTATCGCGCTCGTTGGGTAACAAGCGGATTTTAGCCGTGATAGGCACCGTGAGTTTCCGAACCATGTGAGCGAGGAGGCTCACCACCAATTCTTGCTCGTCGAGTAAAAAAGCACCATAATGCCCTCTTCTCGCTATCTTCTGAGGACAGCCCAAGTTCAAATCGACTGCATCAACCTCATGCTGAATGTACTCGGCCGCACGCACCAGGTCATCTTCGTTATCCCCCGCAAATTGAGCAATCAGTGGTCGATCAAACGCAGCCTCGGGTCCGTTCCCAATCCCGTCCCAATTTTCCTCCCTAAAGACCTTGACATGTGCAAAGTTGCAAGCGTGCATCATTTGTGTGTAGGCCAGATCGACGCCGTAGCGCCGTACCAAGGTCCGAAAGGCCAAGTCCGACTGTTGGACCATTGGCGCTGCAATCCATCGCGGGTTGCCTAGCTTCCGCAGCAAATCATACCCCACCCCCACGCTGCCGTCCTCACGTGCCATGGACAGGCGACGAAGCGAGCCCGATGCTGCTGGTGGCTGTAGTGGTGGCTGACGACGACAGTGGTGGACGAAGCAATTGGAGGCAACCCTGCGGCTGTGGGCCATAGTCGTCATCGTGAGGAGGAGGAGGAGGATGGACAGAGAGGTCTGCTTGTACAAGCGCGGCACCCAGCACCGTGATCTTGGAATCATCGAGGTTGGCCCCCGGCCCTCCTGATCTGTGGGTGTGCAGGGTGTGTAGAGCTTGTGTTAGGCTAAGCAATTAGAGGGAGGAGGAGCAGCTGCAGCAGCATCTCATTCATCATCATCATGCCTCAGCCAAGCCCCACTCACACGTTCACCCCTCCATTTACACAACCTACAGGCACAGTTATGGCCGTCACGCTACACACAAGCCTGGGCAACATTAAGCTGGAGCTCTACTGCGACCTGGTGCCCCGGACGTGCGAGGTAAGCCTGTGATTTTGGTCATTGCCCCTCCCATCGAACAAACGACCCCTCACCCCTCCCGCTCCCGCTCCCGCTCCCCCTCCCCTCCTCCCACGCTAGAACTTCTTGGCACTGGCCGCGTCGGGCACTTACGAGAACACGCTCTTTCACCGCAACATCCGTGAGTTCATGGTGCAGGGCGGGGACCCCACGGGCACGGGCAAGGGGGGGGAGAGTATTTGGGGCGGCTTCTTGGCAGACGAGTTCCACCCGGCGCTCAAGCACGACCGGCGCGGCATTGTGTCCATGGCCAATCGAGGGGCCGGCACAAATGGCTGCCAGTTCTTTATTACTTACGGCGAGCACAAGCACCTGAATAACCAGTATACGGTCTTTGCACGGGTCATTGATGGCATGGACGTGCTGGACGCGATGGAGAAGGCGCCGGTTGGGAAGAAGAATCGCCCCGTCAACGATATTGTCATCAAGACTGTGGAGATCCATGCCAACCCCTTTGCCGACGCGAGTTCGTAGTGGGTATGTGTTGTGTGATGTGGCGGGGGCTAGTGTTGAGGGTAAGGGGTGAGAGAGTGCATGGTGCTGCGTGCGAAAAAGCGGCAAGTGAAATCGAGAAATATGAAAAATGGACAGAAATATAACAGAATGCGCCATGAGCAGAGGCACCTAGGCATTGAAGCAAGCCGCCGCTCTGAATGAGTGTAAATAACGAGAGCAGCACTAGCGGTACCAGCAGCAGCAACGATCACGTAAAGAAGTAAATAACACGCAGGAACGGACTCAAGAATGCATTCATCGTGCGACTGCTTTTCTTTTATCTTCTTTTAGTCAATTTGCACTTTCCATTATGCGATTCCACCAATGCCCAAGTTTAGCCGGCTGGCAAGGCATGGGTGTGTCTCATGCTTTTATCTTATTTATCTTATCTTTACACAAATTTTACTTTCTTCCTTCCTTCTCATCACCCACTCACTTTTCGAGCCCAACACACACACACACACAAACACACACACACAATCTCTCTGTCTTTCTCCTCATACACTAACCCCCCTCCCTCCTTCCTTCCCCTCCTCCCCTCCTACACCTTGAGGTACCCCCCCAATTGCACCTGCGCCTTCTCCACCGCCGCGTGCACAGGCGACGACCCCTTGAAAGCCCTCGACGCCGCCAACTTCTCTACCCGCCCCTGCGCCTCCTGCATCGCCTTATGAAACACTCGGCACTTCTTCACCCTCTTCTCCCGACTTAAGTCTACTCCTGCCCCTACCGGCATCCGCAGAATCTGCCGTACGTCCTCCCCAAACAGAGCAAGTAACGCCGTCATCGTCTTGAGCCCCGCCAGCACATGCCCTTCAAAATCCAAAGCAAGCAGACTTGCCAACACGGGGAGGAGGGGCGTGGACATCTCGAGAGTAATAGGCCCGCATTCCTTCGCGCATTCTACTAGATCGATAGCTTGAAGAAAGTCAGCGAGGACGGTTAAGCGGCCTTGGTCCTCTGGGGTGGCTTCGTGCAGGCGATGGAGTAATTGAAAAGTTTCAGAGACCCTCCCCTTCTTCCAGACTTCCGCCAGCCTTTGTAAGTGGGTTAGGCGGGCTGATAGAGCACCCATAAGGACTTTCCGATGGAGAAGGGTGCCTGCGATGATTTCGTCGTCGGCGCGGCTGAGACGGGCTTGCGGGTCCAAGGGTAATTCATCCTTCTTGCTTGTCGTCGTCGTCGTGCTGCTGGCCTTGGCAGTTGCTGCCCCGGCGGCTGGTCTGCTGCTGCTGCTGCTGCTTTGATTTTCCTTGTCATGCTGCTGTTGCTTGTTATTGCTGCTGGTGCTGCTGGTGCTGGTGCTGGTGCTGACGGTGGCAGCGGCGCTCTTCTGCGGTTGCTGTGATGGTGGCGCAAGCTTGCCTTCTCCTCCTTCACCTTCTGCAGGCGCCCCGGCGGATGCGGCAGCGGCTGCGGCCGGGAGTGGTGAAAGGAGAGAAGCCCGTCGCGCCACGGAACGTGTGAGGCGGGAAGGCGTAAATGCCGTGTTGTCTTGTGGAGGGTGCGTGTCTCCCTCCTCCCTTGCTGCTACTGCCGCTCTTGCTTGCGTCGATTCAACCGCTGCTGCTGCTGCTGCTGCTGCTGCTGCTCCCGCTGCTGCTCCCGCCCCTACTGGTGGTGAGCCCACCTCGGAAGTGTAGAGAGAGACGACATTATTCCGCACGCCTGCCGCCAAAAGCTGGCCGTCGTGGCAGGAGAGCGTTGCGACGTTGTTGCCCCAAGGCGCGTCAACAGCCCCACCCAAGACCTCTAATGTAGTATCACTCAGGACACGCATTCGATTAGTCGTGGCCGTGTATAAATGCCCGTGCCCATCAAAGGCCATGGCGCTCGCGGGGCTGGTTTCCCCAGGGAAGGAGGAGGAGGCCAAAAGCTCGAAGCTATCCGTGTCAAACAAACGCACGGACCGATCCGCCGTGGACGTTGCGAGCATCGGCAGCGTCGGGTGGAAATTGAAGTGGAGGATGGGAGAGGGCTTGCCTTGCTTGGTCTCCAATTCGAAGGAATAGATCGTCTCGCGGTCTCGCAGGTCCCACAGGTTCATCACACCGTCCTTGCCCGAGCTGCAGCACCACCGGCCATCGGGCGAGATTTGGGCGTCCGTTACCTCGGTGCTGTGGCCCTTGTGGTGCATGATGCACTTCTTCGTCCGCACATCCCACATCTTAAAGCTAGCGTCCATGGAACCAGAAATCAACATGTTGGCCGCCGAATCGTAATTCAGGCAGGTGACCCCCGCGGCGTGGCCCGTCAGAGACCGCGCCAGTTTCCCGCTGGCCATGTCAAAGACCTTGATGCTCCCACCTTCCGAGCCGGCCGCCACAAAGTGTTCAGACGCCGGGTCAATGGCAAGGCACATCACCGGCGAGGTGTGCCCCGCCAGGCTCGCTACGTTGCTGGCGTTGTCGACCCGCCACACGTTGACAATGTTGTCGTCGCCTCCTGTGGCAACCAGTCGATGCGAAGGGGCCACAGCGACCGCATTCACCTGCACCGTGTGCGCCACAAACTCATGGAGCCGCTTGGGGACAGCAGATCGAGGTGGTGCCATGGTTTGGAGTGTGCTTGCGGGTGGTGTAGTGGGTGGTGTGGGCGTCGAGGAGGGGCGAGCGGAATGTAAGGAGGCAAGCGCGGAAGAGGGCTGAAGACGCGGGTCACAGGGGCTTTGGACGGCGGCGGCCGAATAGCGCAGGCCTGTAAATGATTGGGATGTTGTGTTAGGTTTAGGGTGTGAGGGGCACGTGTTTGTTTGTGAGGCTTGTGTGTGGTGTGTTGTGTCCAAGCGACCAAGGCATTCATTGTGGAGGAGAGAGGCGCGACCAACGGGCGCGACGGCTTTTTTGCTTTTTCGGCGACGCCGCAACGCCTCACCCCCCCGTCCTGGGTCCATTGTCCCACGCCCAGCCACACGACGCATTCACTCACACGCGCCCTACCCTTACACCACGCCACAGGCTTTACGGAGGCGCGGAGCCGGAGGAGCTGGGGCCTGGACGCAGTGCACAGCTCTCTTTTCCGTCGCTCAGTCCGGGACATACAGCCATATTGCCCACACGCACAAGCCCACACGACGATGGCGACCCGACGACAAGCCAGTTTGTCCGCCCCAAGCGCGTCCACTTCCTCCACCAACAGCGCTACCAAGAAAGCATCCTCCCCCCAGGTCCCCACGGCCGCCTCGACCAAGCATGCGTACACTGCCAGCACAAACAAGGCAGCAGCAGCCGCGGCAGCCCCCGTCCCACTCCTGCCCGCGGACGTGGAGGACGAGCAGAGGGGCGAGATGTTGGCGGGCACACACTACATCCTCGAAGGGCCCGCCACTGGCAAGCTGGTGGTATGCGTCCCGGGCTTGGGCGGGCCGCATTGGTACTTTGATGAGCTGGTTCCGTTCTTGCTGCAGGCGGGATTCAGGGTTTTGCGATACGATTTGGTGGGTCGAGGGCATTCGGAGCCACCACCACGGACGCGCCGGCCGTCATGTTTTTGCAACGGCGTGGCCCGCGAGAAAGATCCATACGGTACGTTTATTCGTCTTCTGTGTTTCTTGAGGGGAAGAGATATGTTGGAGTAATAAACCAACGCCCCCTTCCTTACCGCACACCCCAACCACACCCAGGTATGGTCGGCCACGTCACCCAGCTCCGGCGCTTGTTGGTGAACCTCGGGCTCGTTGCCAAGGATGACACCGACGACCGCGTGCCCTCTTCCACCCACCTTCACCCTGACCGAGACGATACCGACCCTAGCGAGATTGACGATCAGCTGCTCTCTCCCTTGCCTCTGCCAGCGATTCACTTGATGGGCCACAGCATGGGAGGAGCCATTGCTGTAGGGTACGCTGATCGGTATCCTGACGATGTGGCCTCTCTTACCTTGCTCACTCCTGCAGGCTTGATGGACAAGGGCGTTTTTTCTCTCTTGCGGTCTTTGCCTTGGTTTGTCCAATCGATAGTGCAACGCTGTCTCCGTCGAAATTCGGTAAATGCCATTCGCAACGATTTCTTGCGACATGGCACAGAGCTCGAGAATAGGGTGGTGGCTCAGGCTGAGGCTATGCATAAGAGGAACCCTCATGCTTTCCCGGCTATTTTCCGTAGTATTTTGGCTTTTCCCTTGGCAGAGCTAGAGGACACGATTAAGAGCGTCTCTGCTGCGAGGTTGCCTACATTGTTGGTGTGGGCGGAGTGTGACAGGGTGTTGCCCTTCGAGCCGCATTATGGTCGATGGAAGGCTTTGCTGAAGACGGGGCAGAATGTCAGGTATGAGGTAGTGAGGGAGGCGGGGCATGGTTTTCTGTTGGAGAAATCGACGGTGGTGGGTGAAATGGTGCTAAGGTTTTTGAAGTCCCCCCCGAGTTGGGTGCCTGCTGCGTTGATCAATCAGTTAAGCAATCATCCGTCTACTATTACCATATGAAGGAGTGAAACTGAAGAAGGGGTGGGGAGAAGAAGATGGTCGATCAGCAATTGAAACTGCTGCTTAGGAGAAGGAGAAGCTGACAAGGCGGGCGGGGAGAGATAGAGGTCTTCGCCATTTTTAAACAACTGGAGTCGGGATAATGAAGCGGGTGGGGAAGGAGACGCTAGTACTTGCAGCGCTTGTGTTTTGTTTGTTTTCTTTGTGCATTAAAAATGCATAAAAGTCATGATACTAGATAGTTTTGAAAACGGGGAAAACCCAAAACATGTTCGGCTCAATGTGTGAGTGTGCAAGGGATGCACACACAACACACAAACATACACACGCTGAGAGTAATCGCAGAGAAGAAAATTTGCACCAAATTGTATGTGTGTTGGGCGAACGCAAGTGGTTATGTGGTCTTAACTTTATTTTACACAATGCGACTTTGATCAAAATTGCAGCTATTCTTGCTTTAACCCCCTTTCTGAGATTTTGGTTACCTCCTCGGTTATTGTTGTAGTATTGTGTGTGCTTTGCGTTTTTGGTTGTTGCATCTCGGCATCACTCGTTTGCTCACTTCTTCTTCTTCTTTTTCTTCTTCTTGAATTCCGTGTCGTCACTGCCGTCTGTGTTTCCTGCGGGGGGCAAAGCAGCCGACGTCCCACGACCGTAGCGTTCTAATTCGGCCCGTCGCCATTCATCGTACGTCATGTTGGCTCGCGACGGAGATACCACGGCGGTAGCGGGAACAGGATTTAGGGCATCGCTGCTGCTGCTCTCTGCTTCGCTTGACGAGGACGACGCTGCTGCTGCTGCTTCTACCACTGCTACTTTTCTTGCTGCTGCCGCGGCCGCGACTGCGGGATCTGGCCAGACCACCTCGGCTTTGTAGCCCTTGTGTTGATAAAAATCCTCAAGCACCAAACAGGCCGCTTGGGAGTCAATGTCATTAGAGCTGTGCAAGAACGATTTAGTCTTGATATTCACCTTGGCCGCCTGCGAAGTCAAACGTTCATCCCACAGATACACAAATGGCACCTCCGCCGAGGCCACAATCCCCAATTCCAGCGCGCGATCCGCCACCAGTCTTGCAAAAGTCTTAGTGACATTAGCCTGCGGACTGAGCGTGCCGTCGCGGAAGAGCGGGTGGCCCACCACCACCCTGACGGCGCCCTCCGCCTTTAGGATGCCCAACAAATAGTCAATGGTAGGGCGATGCCGCGAGGCATTCAAACTATGTCCCGCTGGGTTGTTGATTGTGCCCAGAGGGCGTTGGCTGAAGCCTGCTGTGAGGGCCACGCCGATCTTTTTGCTGCCCCAGTCCAGACCCAGCGTGCGGCTGCCTAGCAAGTCAGGCAACGTTGCACTCAGATTTTGGGTAGGCCTGGGAGAGGATGACGGGGATGGGGATGGATCCCAGAGCATCCCGACAGCGGCAGGCGAATTGTGGCGATGCGGACGAGGAGCGGTGCGGCTGACAAAGGCATGGCTAGGGAGTAGGGCTTGGAGGGTGAGGGTCAGGAGGAGGAGAAGGAGGAAGGGGCGGTGGCGGCCCAGCAGGGAGGACGGCATGCCGGGTGGGGCGGACGCCAATGGGAGAGGGCCTTGAATAGGAGCGGGCCTCTGTCTTCGTTGCCTGTATGGTGTATGTAAAGTAAATGCTGTTGCTTGGAATTGGTTGCTTGTGTGGTGTGTCTGTTGCCAGAGAAGGAGCGGGGTGGTGGGGAGGTTGGCCTTCGATTTCTAGCTAGGCCCCACAACGCACAACTCACACACCGCCCGCCTACACCATACTCTAAAGACAGGAAATCATACCGCACTCCATTGCCCTGCCCGTGGCTTGCCTCGTCTGGCTCCTCTTCGTCCTCCTTTGCCTCATCACCATGGCTTCGGGGAGCACCTCTCCTCCTGCTCTCTCCACCAAGGTCGTCGTCCTTGGAGCCAAGGGCCGCACGGGGCGTCTAGTACTCGGTCACCTGAAGAAGCTGGGTGCCAAGGAGGTGGTGGCCGTGGCGCGTAACATCACGGGAGAGACAAGCGACGACGTGGTGAAGTGGGAAGCGGGCGATGTCAAGGAAGCGGGCCGTCTCAGTACACTCCTCAAGGGGGCGTCGGCCGTGCTCTTTACAGCGTCGGCATCCCAAGGCTGGTCTCTTTTTGGTACGAATACACCGAAACAAGTGGATTATGAAGGATGCGTGCTGACGGCCAAGGCGGCAGTGCAGGCTAAAGTGCCTCAGTTGGTCATCGTCTCCTCTGCGTTTGTCGCCCGTCCTTATCACCCGATCGCCCTTATGCTCTCCACCTTGTTTGGCCGCGTCATGCAATGGAAGCGCAAGGGTGAACTGGAGGCGATTTCCATTACGCAGCAAGCAGGCTCTGTTACCTCTTATACCATCGTGCGGCCGGGCGGGCTGTCGGACAAGAAGCCGCCGAAGGGTTTGCAGGGCATTCAGATCAGCCAGGGCGACACGATCAATGGCATGATTACACGAGATGATACAGCCTTAGTCACGGCCCAGGCCTTGCTTCACAACACTGCCAAGAACACCGTCTTTGAGGTAGTCTGGCACAAAGTGGAGAAGAAGGGGGAGGGGGAAGAGGAGGAGCAGGCGCCGCCGCAGCGTTATAAGGACTGGACTGATTTCTTTTCTCGCCTTCGTCCTAACAATGGCGCGCATGACCCGGCTTTCTACCCGGCGGACCATGGCCAGCCGATGGGCGGGACCGGCAAGACGGAATTGTAAGAGAACACGAAGAAGAGCGAGGGTGTCTTGTGTAATACGTTTAGGGGTTAGTTTGGATAGAGGAGAGAGGAAGAAGGCGCGAAGAAAGACATGTGTGTATGAGATACAAAGGAAGGAACAAAAAAAGAGGTGAAAAGCAGAAAGAGATGGAGGGTGGGGAAGGAAAGGACGGAAGGCTGTGCAGTACAAAACGGAGAAAATGGGCGCATGCACGTGCAATGGTGTGCAGGAAGAAGAAGAAACAGAAAGAAAGCAAGAAAAAGCAATGTCAGAACCTATCTTGATTGTATAACACGTTTCTCGTAGTTATTATTTCTTGCTGCCATTCTTAAATCATTACAAACTATTTCTGAATCCACTATTCCTATCCTACACAAAACTAAAATACACACGATTCATCCCACCCATCCCTCCCTCCATCCCTCCCTCCATTACAACCCCTTGTTCGTCTGAAACGTGGCAATAGGCCTCCCTTGCCCATCTCTCAAACCCTGAAAATGAGACTCGAGCTCCGTCGCCTTGAAGGTCGCCGTCTGGGGAAACAATGCCATGCACACAGGCAGGGCCCCGGCCAACGAACCAGTGATTGCGCACAGCTCTACTGCTAGGCGCAAACGAGGATTCTTGGGCAACAGACTTAATTTTTCCAAGCCTTTCATTATTGCATGCGGCAAAAGCAGGACAGGTAACGGAAAAATAAGCCCGCGCGAGACGGCTGTTTGCAACACGACGCTCTTCCCGGCGATGAGGGATTGGCCGTGGTATTTCCCCGTGCTGTCAGTCATTGGTGCCCCTTCCCTCAGTTCATTTTGGCGTGAAAACATGATGTTACTCGTACCCGCGGCCGAGACGGCAAAGTACGAAAAGAGCGCGGGGGAGGCTGCTGGGATTTGCTTGGCAATTTTGCCCAGGCCCAAGGCTAGGGAGCAGGATGTTACTACTGCAAGGAGGTAGGATTGAAGGATTTGTGTCGTGTCGGCCTCGCCGCCCCCCGAACAGTTGCTTAAATTCACCGCGGAGTTGTACGTCTGGTTGAGCCAGTGCACAAAGAGTACGCCGCTCGGAGAGGTGGCGTTCATCATGGCCAAGACGATTGGAATATTCACGGGCGTAAAGGCCGACATGCGAAAAGGCACAGGAATGGCTTCTTTGGAGACGGGGTGGGTGCAGGCTTCAAGTGTCGATTTGCAATCCCACAGCTCTTGATCAGCATGTTGAATTCCCTTGCGCCAGTCTTGAATGATGCTGTCGCACCGCTGCAGCTCTTGTTGTGGGGTAAAAAGCGTGCGGGGGTCCAAAACGCGGAGGAAATGACTGAGGCGCCCGCAAAAGGTGTTAAGGTCGAACAGGGAATTGGTGGGGTCGAAGCGGGGTGGTTTGGTGTCGGCTGGTGGCGGCGAGGTCATGGGTTTAGGCTGGAGGCACGGGAGCGGGCGGGGGAGGTCCTGAGGTCGGAAGCAGTTGCTGGGCAATGAAAGAAGAGGGTCTTGCTTCTCCTCTTTCGCAGAAGAGAGGACGAAAATGCTTCGTGGACGACGATTCGCTAGAGACCTTGGAGCGTGCCCTGCGCGTGTGGCGTGGGAGATTGATAAGCGAAACTACAAATTGCTTTTGGGTTGGGAAGAGAAGGAAAGCGGGGGGAGGTCGACGACGAAATTTCGTGATGATTCATGCCTTCTCGTTTGCCAACCCTCATCACGCACTAAAACGCACTGCACAAAGCACAGACAAATGCCACACAAACACTTCAGACATTGCCGAGACTCTTTCGTGCAGCTTTCCTGTGCGCCTCAACGCGCAGGTCCTCTTCATTTCCTCTCTGCGTCCTCTCCTTTTCCACCCACCTCGACAACCGTAGATCTCATCTCCTCCTCCGCACACACAACACAGCCGCACCCACCCACAAGTCATGCGGGCACTCCGGCCAGGCACCGGGGCCAGCGGCAGCTTGAGCGGGAGCAGCAGCAGCACCAGCCTCGTCGTCCTGCGGGCGTGCAGTGCGGTCCTGCCTGCGTCGGCAGCATCATCGTCATCATCGTCATCAAGGGTAAGTGAAGTGAATCGGAAGGCAAACCCACGGCTTGCCCAGCGTACCATGGGGCATCTCTTACACAGCACAGTGTACATGATACCCCGCGTGGATTTTACATAGAGATGCGTTGCTTAACTTCGGGAGCCTCAGGCCCCTCATGTCCACTTGTAGGCCTCGGACCTACTAACAAAAATGTAGAGCCTTTTGCACTTGACTCCCCATGAACGAATTCTTTCCAGTATATCTTATTCATCGCTTTCGCATTTATATGAAACTTCCCTCGCAAGAACTTCTTTTGTATCATTACGCCTATCCTTTCCTTGTGTGCTCAACCTCTCCTCACCCCTCCCCTTTTCCACACCACCACAGCCACAACCCTTCCCCATTCGGTCCCTCGCCACCATGCCCCCCGACGTCAAAAAGTTCCAAGCCGCCAAAACCGCCTACGCCTCCGAAGTGGCCGCCGTCCGGAAAGAATACATCGCCCAAGTCCAACAGCGCATGGAAGCCGAACAAGCCAAGCAGCTCGCCGAAACCGCCCGCATCAAAGAAGCAAAGCGCAAGCGCCTCCTCGTCAAGGCCGCCGAGCGAAAGAAGAACCTGGCCATCTTCCTCCAAGCCCAAAAGGAGCAACGTGAGCGTTTCGAACACTACCTCGCCGCAATGCAAGAGGTCCGCGAAGCCTACACAGCCGAAGTGCGGGCCAAGCAGGCCCACCTCCTCCAAGCCCTGACTGCCGAATCCTCCCTCTGGATTACGTCCGACAACATCGACGAAAAAATCACCGATGACCTCTTCACTGTCGCGGGGCGTACCACCTTTACCCCTACCCGTCGCAGTCGCGACTGGCAATTTATGGCCTTGCCCCGCGTGCCTGACTTTTCGGCTTACTCGGAAGAGGACCTGTTTGACGAGAAGGAGGACGTGCATTTCTTGACGGAGAAGAGCCCCTGGCGCGCGGGGGAGGGTCCCGCGATTGAGATTCCGGAGGGGCATGATTTTTATGCTGCTGGACCTGCGGAACGCTTGCCGCGAAAGGTGTCGTCGCCTTCGGGTGGTGGTGAGGAGGAGGGAATGGAGGGGCCGGAGGACGTGAATTTGTATTTTGAAGATGCGGCATACCGGCCTAGTTTGTTGGCGGCGTTGTATCAGGGGGCTTATGAGGATTTCCAGCCTTCGCAGGTGCCGGAGGGGGAGGTGGAGCATATTCGGGAGTTGGCGGAGCGGTACGAGGAGCAGTTGCAGACGATTTTGAATCAGTCTCGTGGTGGGGGTGGGGCAGGAGAGGGGGGGGCAGAGGGGGCGGCGGGAGGGGCGAGGAAGAAGGCCGCATTTGATCCCAAGGCGTTTTCGATGGAGGGGAGAGGAGGAGGGGGCAAGAAAGGACCCAAGGCCGAGTAAAGTAGAGGCTAGTGAGGGGTTTAGGAGCGTGAGGTACGAAACTAAGAAGAAGCAAGAAACGTGTTTTAAATGAGAAACAGCAAGGAAATTGTGCCGGTGACTTTGCTACACGAGAATGCCCCTTGTTACTAGCTGGAATTGGAATTGTGTCTGTTGTGGTGTGGAGCGTATTGGAGCGGAAGGTTGAAGGTCAACGGCAGGGGCTGCAATTCCTTCCCACTGACCCACTGAACACCCACGCCCACGCCCACACACGGGAAACAGGGAAAGGCCGCAACGACGACGAGCAGGAGGAGCAGGCTCTCCACCGCCGCGCCGGCTTGATTTGGAGCTTACGAACGAGCCCCCTCCTCCATTCCCTGTCTTCATCATGGCCGCCGCCTCGAAGCGCGCGGCCGCTGAGGAGTTGCGACTGATCGAAAACAAGCTGGGCGAGGTGGAGCGGGAGCTCAGAGCGCTGAAAGACGAGCGGGCCACGCTGCTCTCGAGGAAGATGGTGTTGAAAGAGACGGTGGAGGCACGGGACGTGGCGGCGGATGTGGACTGGTCCAGCGATGCCTTTCCATGGTCGGGCGATGTCCTACGACTCAAGACGGAGGTGTTTGGGATTGCTGCGCCGTGGCGACCGGATCAGAAGCAGATCATCAACGCGACGCTTACGGGAGTGGACACGTTTGTGGTGATGCGGACGGGAGGAGGGAAGAGTTTGTGCTTTCAACTGCCTGCGCTGTTGCCGGACAAGGGCCTGAGCCTCGTTATCTCTCCTCTTATTTCTCTCATTTCCGACCAAGTGTACCAGCTGGAAGGGATTGCGCCTGGCAAGAGCGCCATGCTGACGGGGACGATGACAAGGGAAGAATCAAGCGATGTGCTGCGACGAATGAAGGACCCCCGGAGCGAGCTTCGGCTCGTGTACGTGACGCCGGAGAAGGTCGTGAATAGCAAGCTCCTCATGTCCACCTTGGAAAAATTGAACGAAGCGCAGCGCCTGGATCGATTCGTGGTGGACGAGGCTCATTGCGCTTCCTCCATGGGGAATGACTTTCGGCCAGACTATCAAAAACTCTCTATTCTACGCAAACTCTTCCCCACCGTGCCCATCCTCGCCGTCACGGCCACGGCGACTCCCCAAGTCCTTAGAGATGTGACACACATCCTCCAAATGAGCAATGTGGAATTCTTCAAATCCCCCTTCAATCGCCTCAACCTCTTCTATCGGGTGCAGCACAAACCTGCCAGCCTAGACGACGCTGTTGCGGCTGTCTGGACCTTTATCACAGAGAGGCACTCAGGGCAAAGTGGCATCATCTACTGTTACTCCCAGAAGGAATGTGAGACTGTGGCAGCGAAGCTCGCTTCGTTGGGGATTGCCACAGGGGCGTATCACGCGGGGCTTGAGGCAGAGTATAAAGATCAGGTGCTGAGGAGATGGACAGCCGACAGGCTGCAGGTGGTGGTGGCTACTATTGCATTTGGCATGGGGTAAGGAGGGAGGGAGGGAGGGCGGGATGGAGTAAGGGGCATGTTATTAGTGTGGGTGCTATGGGCCATCGTCGTAATGTTTTTTTATCTAAAAAAAACCTACTTACTCACCTATCTCCCTCCCCTCCCTCCCTCCCTCCCTCCCCTCCTCCCGAACCCACAGCATCAACAAACCCGACGTTCGCTTCGTCATCCATTTCTCCCCCCCCAAGTCCATCGAAAACTACCTCCAAGAATCGGGGCGCGCGGGCCGTGACGGTCAAACCAGCAGCTGTCTCCTCCTTTATCGTGCCTCGGACGCCGTCCGCCAAGCTTCTCTCGTCATTCACGAGAGGGTGGGCTTGCAAAAACTAAGGACAGTAGTAGAGTACGCGCAGCTCTCTGGCCAAGAATGCCGTCGTGTCCCGATCGCAAGGGCACTAGGGGAGGGAGGGTTGGACCCACGGGAGGCGTGTCGGGGACAGTGTGATGTGTGTGGTGGAGAGGTTAGGAAGAGGAGGGTGAAGGTCACGAAGGCGACGTTAGGGTTGATTAAGCTCTTGAGGGCGTTGGCGGGGAAGGAGAAGAGGTGCACGCATCGGCAGTTGGCAGAGTTGTGGATGAAAGAGGCGAGGAAGGGGAGGAGGGCGGCAGTGGCCGCGACGAAGAAGAAGCGGAAGAAGAATGAGGAGGAGGAGGAGGAGGAGGAAGAGGAGGTGGGCGATGAGGAAGCAGAGGAGGTATTGGAGGATAAGGAGAATGTGGAGTTGCTGCTAAATCAGCTTGTGTATGAGCAGGTTTTGGGGGAGGATTACCACGCGACTGCCTACTCGATAAACGCGTACGTCGTGGTCGGGTATCGGGCTGCGGTCGTTGAGCGGGGGGAGCTGCAGGTCTGGATGGAGGTAGACGCGTCGCCCTCGTCCTCTTCTTCGTCCTCGTCGGCGGCGGTAGCAGCAGCGGCGTCGAAGGGTGGTGGTGGTGGAGGAAGGGGGAAGGCGAAGAAGCAAAAGTCAGAGCCCAGCATTGCTGCTGCTGCTGCTGCTGCTGCTGCGTCGGCAAAGAAGAAGGAGGTGGACGAGATGGTGGAAATTTTGTCGGATACTGAGGAGGAGGAGATGGGGGAGGAGGAAGAGGAGGAAGAGGAGAAGGAGGAAACGGAGGAGGATGGGGAAGAGGAGGGGCCGCGGCGGGAGGGTGTTGATGAGCAAGAGGAGGAGGAAGAGGAGGAGGAGGAGGACGTGGAGATTGTTGAGGATAAGGGGAAGGGCAAGAAGAGTAGGACGAGGACCAAGGCGACGGAAGGAGATGGGCGTAAGGAGAAGAAAATGATGAAGAAGGAGGGAGAAGAGGAAGAGGAGAGCGACGAGGAGGACGAGTTTGACTTCGGCTGCGGTTAAGCGTTTGTGTTCAAGAAGAGGGGCAGGAAGGGGACGAGAGAAGAAACCAAGAAGAGCAGCAACAGCAGCAGCGGCACCAACTGTGAGAGTACAATAGAGTCAGATTTATCCGTGCAATAAAAAAACGCACAATAGAGAAAGCTGTAAAGAAAAAATAGAGAGCGCACCTGACTGAAAAGTAGATAAAGTCGTGTCTTCGTTACCACCACATACGCACATGCTCGTACAAAAGCACCAAAGTTACTGTACATGTCCGACACCTTCCCTTGCTATTGTTTTGCTTTCATTGATTTTTCTCTCGCGTCTTAAAATCGCTATTTGGCATTCTCTTCTCAACTATCTACCTATATGCACATACATCCTCTTTCCTCTTCTCGTTCAATCTCTCAAATAATACTATTCCCCAACGCCGACGAAATCAACCCAGCCGCCATATCCACCGTCCGCTCATCCCCTCCCGCCATCGTCAACGATGGGTTCACCTCCACCAGATCCATCGAGGCCAAACAGCCCGAATGCGCCACCTCCTCACAGATATAATAAGCCTCCCGATAACTAAGCCCGCCCGCCACCCGCGTGCCCGTAGAGGGGGCATACAGCGGATCGACGGCATCAATATCAAAACTCAGGTGCACTGGCCGCTCGGTTCGGTCAAGCAAGTGATCGAGCACCATTTCCATAACCTTCCCGATACCATGCTTGTCCACCTCATGCATGCTATAAGCTTTGATCCCCAAGCTCCGAATAAACGCTTTTTCGCCCGCGTCCAAATCACGCAGCCCCACGTAGGCCAAACGCGTCGGCGGCAACACGGGCACTTTTTCCTCGTCCAACCAATGAAACCCCTGCATCGCGCGGGCCTTGTCCAGATTCATCAAAAAGCTCAGCACCATCCCATGCAGATGCCCCGTCTGCGAAGTCCGAGGACTATTAATGTCCGCGTGCGCATCCACCCAAATAACAGCCGTCTCAGGCCGGGCCTTAAGCGCACCCGCCACCGAGCCCACACCAATGCTGTGATCACCGCCTAACGTCAGAACAAGCTTGCCTTGCTCGGCGTGTGCGTGCGCGGCTTCGTACAAAATACGATTGGCATGCCCCACCAACTCAGCCCGCTTCGGAGAGCCGTGCGCCGCGTCCGTCGCCACGGCACTTTGCAGTCCGCTCCGTCGTTCAAAATCTAAATCGCCCAGGTCTTCCACGTTCCAAGCGTCCTGCTTGAGCCGCCGCACCAAGCCGTGGTTGCGAATGAAGGTGGGGCCGCGGTCAACGCCCAGCAGAGGTTGCCCGTCCGCGAGGGGTGCCCCAATCACAGCCACCTTGCGCGGCTCCGTCACGTAGCGCGAAAACGTGGTGGGCGGCAAGGGACGGGGCCCAGGCACCGTAGCGACGCCTCGCTTGCTGTGGCCGGAGGCAGCGGTAGCTGCCAAGCGTCTGGCGGACCGCATTTTGATGGAATTGTGAGCGACCTCCCCACTGCTGCTCTTCTTTGCTGCTGCTTGCTTCTTTTCCGTGCGTGGCCTCAACCCTGTTTTTGTGCCGGGATTGGGAGAAGGAAGTGAGCTTGTTGTAGTGGTGGAGCAGATGGAAGCCAACCCTCCCGCCGTGTGGTTGGTGCATGGGTGGTGTGCAGTGGCCTCCCAGGCTTCTGAAGCCGCTCGATCGCCAACCTCGCCGTTCCTCCACGTTCGGCGGACACAGTCTCACCACGCACCACCACACCCTAAACCCACCCACCCCCACGCTACAACACAGGCAGGCCGCGCCCACTTGAATGCCGGCGACACGGGAGCTCTAGTGCGCCGCTTCCCGTTCCTAAAACCACCACCCCACCCTCCCCTCCCGCCCTTCTCAAGCAGCGCGCCATGAAAACCCGGGCAGAAGAATTGACGCAGCAGGACGTGGAGCGCATCCGGGAGGAGCTGCTCAAGTTTGAGAAGGAGTTCGTGGTGCGGCATGGCCGGAAGCCCCACAAGGAGGACCTCAAGGCCCTGGACGAGGACGGCGATGCCCGGCGCTCCAGTCGCATCTACGAGTACTACATCCTCTACGCCCAATTGAAGAAGCTGCAGCAGCAGCAGCAGCAGCAGCAGCAGCAGCAGCAGCAGCAGCAAGCGCAAGCGACGAAGACAAAATCTGCCACCGCCCCCACCGCCAAGCCTGCTGCAGCTCAACCAGCGGCGGCGGCGCTTCGAGCAGTGGCACTGGCGCCCAAGTACCACCACGCAGGCCCCCAACGAAAATTGACGGTCCGGCAACGATGGGAGCAACAGAAGCTGCAAGAAGCAGCTGAACGCGAGCGCAAGGCGAGTGGCCGGGAGGCCATTCCCTTGCCTCTTTCCTCGGCGCCGTCCTCCTCGTCAAGGGCAGCATCATCAACCACCACCACCGCTACCGGCACTTCTGTCATCTTGGGCTCGCCCGACCGACTAACCGCAGCGCCCATGAGCCGGCACAAATTAGCGGAAGAGCCATCGATGGCTGCACCCACAGCGGCACCTGCGCGGGGACTGAGCAACGCGTTGGGTAGAGGAGGGGGCGTCAGCCTCGCTGCGGCTATGCAGGAACTTAAGAGCTCCTCCTCCACCACCTCGTCCTCCCTCGATACCAAGAAGCGGGCACCCGGCGGCGGCGTGTTAGCGGCACCCTCCACAGCCAAAGCTGGCGTGGGGGTGAACGGTGGTGGAGGATTGAAAGGAGACTTCGGCATAAGCAGCAGCAGCAGCAGCAGTATTTCCTTGACCATGCGAAAGACCACCCTGCCTTCCGCCACTGCTGGTATCCCGACCCCTCTTGCAGCTGCCTCTTCCTCCCTTGCGTCCTTCAAATTCCGACGACCACCATTAGCTGCCACTACCACTCGAGTCGTTAACACAGCAGCAACAGCAGGAGCAGCAGCAGGAGCCATGTCCCCTCCTGCTCTCACCAGCAGCATCGTCCTAGGGAGTAAGCAATGGACCGAGGAAGCAAGTGCTGCTGGTGGGGTGCGAAGCAGCAGCAGTAGTAGTAGCGGTAAGGGCGGGAGAGTGGTCTCTATCGCTGCTGCGGAAGCTCTTACTACATTGGGGGCTAAGACGAATCGTGGGTTTTTGTCGCGCGGCGCCGCGTGGAGGGATCGGGTGTCGAGTCTGACCGAGGCGGAAGTGGAGGAGGGAAAAGATAGAAAGGATCAAAATGTGGGGACGGGAGGAAGTGCATGGCGGCCTTTGCTTGGTGTGAAGAGCGAGGAGGAGGAGGGAGAGGGGGAGGGAAAGGAGGGGGGGGAGTCGGGAGAGGAGGAGGAAGAAGAGGAGGAGGGGGAGGAGGACGACGACGAGGAAGTAAGGTTTGCCAAGGCGGCAGAGGCGATGGAGATTGGGGAAGAGGAGGAGGACGAGGACGCTGCTGCCTTGAAGTCCTCCTCGAATTGTGACGAGAGTGACGCTTCAGCAGACGACGACGACGACATGGTGCTCAACGCTACTCGCAGCAGCAAGAAGCCAGGAGCAGCAGCAGCAGCAGCACCTGCCCCTCCCTCTTCCACAGCGACGACTAAGAAATCAACAGCAGTAGCAGCAGCAGCAGCGGCAACCCAAAAGGAAGACCCAGTCTCTGTAGTGCCAATTATGGTAGCAGTAGCCCCCTCCCTCCCCAAGCCCAAGCCGAAACAAAAACAACTCAAGCCCGGCGAGATCAGCGACAACTTCATCGCCCTCAACCTCAAGCGGAAGGGAACCGCCAAAAATCGCAAAGTCAAATCAGCTAAGTCTCTCGCGCGTCGCCAGGCATGGATCGAACAGCGCCAGGAGTACGCTTCCAACAAAGGCGGTGGCGGGAAGCGAGGGGGGAATCGAGCGCCGCGCCCGGGGCGAGCAGCGGACCCTCTTGATGTGTGCTTGGATGTGCTGGAAGGGTTTGGCAAGGTAGGGGAGAAGGATGCAGTGGAGGAGAGTATGGTGGCACGGGCATTGGAGGAGGTGTCCCATTTAAGGTCGAAGGATATAAGGGAGGTGCGTGATCTGGTGTTGAAGGCGCTGGCGCCTAAGTGTGCGCATCACCATCAGCCGTCTCGTTTGTTGAAAGTGAAGAAGTCGGGCCCGAATAAGGGGAGGAGGTTTTATACGTGTAGCTTCCCGAGGGGGGAGGAGTGTGGGTTTTTCATGTGGGTGGAGGATAATCCTGTTTTGGTTGCTGCGGAGATTGGCCCTCCCTCTGTTTTGTCTTTGCCTGCTCTTGCTGGTGGTGTAGGGAAGGAGGGGGAGGATGAGGAATGGGCGGAACGGCAGATGGAGGGGTGGAAGGCACGGTTCAACAAGATGACGATTCCGGAGGTGAAGGACGAGGCGAAGCGACGGGGCCTGGCGCTGAGTGGTACAAAGAAGGTGCTGGTCGCTCGATTGATGAAGGGGTTGGAGGAGGCGGTGGTGGCGCCTGGAGGAGCTAACGACAAAACGAACGGAGAGAAGGAGGAGGAGGAGGAGGAGGAAGGGGAGGAGGAGGGTGATGATGGGGCCTCGGAATGTGATTCGGACGATGAGGACTGGGAGCTTGATATCATCGAGGCGGCGGCGGAGGGATGTTTGGAGGTGCCAGCGGTGCTAGCGGTGGAAGGAGAGGGTCAGACGCGGCCTCCTCCTGTCATTCTGGCGCCTTCCGACTCTTCCTCCTCCTCCTCGAGCAGCAGCAGCAGTGAAGACGAGGAAGGAGAGGAAGAGAGGGAGGAAGGTGCTGCCGCAGCAGCAGCTGCTGCTGCTCGGCTTGGGAGGAAGCGTCGTCGCATCCAGTCGGACAGCTCGTCGAGTGAGGAGGAGGAGGAGGAGGAGGAGGAGGACGCGATAGAGGAGGAGAAGGACAGCAGCAACAGTGGCAGCGACGAGGAGGAAGCTGAGGAGGACAAGGGACCTGCTAAGAAGAAGGGCCGTAAGACGTCTGCAAAAGCGCCAGCAGCAGCCCAAAAAGCCACCACCAGCAAAAGCAAGAAGAAGGACGATTCCGCCCCACCTGTCATCATGCGTGGCCTCGCCTCCCTCCCGGCGCCGGTGTCAGGGCCAGGAGGGGGGTTAATGGAGGAGAAGGCGCGCGAGACGCTGCAAGGCATCTTTGGGTACGAGGACTTCAGACCGGGGCAGTTCTGGGCGATCCAGCGGGCTTTGGCGGGGGAGCGTTCGTTGCTCATGTTGCCGACGGGGGCGGGGAAGAGTTTGTGTTATCAGATGGCGGCGGCGTTTGCGCCTGTGGGCTCGTTGGTGGTGGTTGTCTCGCCTCTGATTTCTTTAATGGTCGATCAGCTGGCTCGCCTCCCTCCCCAGGTGCCTGGGGCGTGTTTAGCAGGGAATTTGAGCATGCGGGAGCTAGCGAGGATTATTCGGGATCTGCGGAGTGGGCGGATGAGGGTCTTGTTTGTTTCGCCTGAGAAGCTGTGTAGTCCTTCGTTTCGACGGCTGGTAGGGGAGGATGGAGGGACGGGCGGGGCGGCCTTCCCTCCTGTCTCCCTTGTGTGTATCGACGAAGCGCATTGTATCTCGCAGTGGTCCCACAATTTCCGCCCGGCGTTCCTACGCCTAGGCAGAAACATCGAGAATTTACTCAAGCCCCGCGCCCTCCTCGCCATGACCGCCACGGCCGACCCAGACGTAATGTCGGATATCTGCGCTCGGCTCCGCATCCCCCCCACGGAAGGTGTGCTCTTGCAGCCTTGGCGTCGTCACAACCTCCGTTTGCGTGTCGAGCTCTTGGACGGGGACGCCCAGCTGAAGCGACAACGGATCCTAGACCTGCTCTCTAGCCCGCCCTACGATCGCGGCTCCGTCATTGTTTATGTGCGGCAGCAGCGCGATGCTGAGGTACTAAAAGATTTCCTCGCTTCTCAAGGGCAGCCTGCTGTGGCTTACCATGCTGGCATGGATCTGAAGCATCGCGCCTCGGCTCAGAGCGCGTGGATGCGACGGAGGGGGACGGGGGCGGGGGGGCAGGCGCGTGTGTGTGTGGCGACGATTGCATTTGGGCTGGGTGTGGACAAGGGGGATGTACGCGCAGTCTTGCACTATGAAATGCCTAAATCAATCGAGAACCTGGTGCAAGAGACGGGGCGTGCGGGGAGAGATGGGAAGGAGGCCTGGTGCCCTACTTTGCTGTGTCAGGATGATTTTTGGCGGCAGCATAGTTTGGCTCATTCAGATGGGGTGACGGTTCTGCAGCTCCGAGGGCTGTTGGAGACGTTGGCCTCGCTGGCAGCAGCGGCGAAGACCATGCCCAAGCCTCAGAGGGAGGGAGGGAAGGAGGGAAGGAATGAGGGAGGGGTGGAGGGAGGGGTGCAGGTGGCGGTGGATATTAAAGGGACTTCTATTGCGTTGGACATACGAGAAGAGGTGCTGGAGACGGTGCTGGTGCTATTGGAGCTACCGCCTTTTTCCGTGCTGACCCTCCACGGCACCGTGCAAGACGAATGCCAAGTGGTCTTCCGAAAGCGGCAGGCGAGCGTGCTCCGTAAATCGGAGGCCGTGATCGATACCTTGCTGAATGTGGGAACGCCCTCCGCGGACTTATTTGAACGGACGGGTGATACGTTTGGGGCTAGCTATGGGTATGGCTCCGCGACCTGCTCCTTGGTCCGCCTCACCAGCGCGATGGGCCCTGACTGGAAGCCCCACGATGCCGTCAAGGAACTAACGCGGCTGCAGGCCGTGGGCGAGGTACAGTTCACCGCTGCGGCCAAGCCTCATTTCCACTTGACCCTTCTTCCTCCTTCTCCCCCCACCGAAGGAGGAGAATCAGCAGCGCCTACAGCAGCAGCAGCAGCAAGTAGCGTCCTCCTAACCTCCCAGCGGATCGGAAAGGTGGTAGCAGCCTTGGCTGAACGCATGGCAGCAATCGAAGTGGCTAGCGTCAAGAAGGTCGAACAAGTTTATAGCGTGCTACGGGCGGCCGCGGGGGCACCGGACGAGGAAGGGCAGGAAGCCCAAACCCTCAAACTGATCGACGCTTATTTTGCCAAGAAAGAGTTGCCTTTGCCCGCGAACCTTCCTATGCCATTTGCGCCTGCCATCCCTCCTCCAGTACAGGTGGGCATGCGCAGGGATGCTAGCACTTTGTTGTTGGATCCCCGCCTCGTTCTGCTGTTGCAGCAGGTGGTGGGCCGGAGTCGTCGTCGAGGGACGCCGAGTAATGGAAAGTTGGAGGTGGAGCTAAGGTTGTACAAGGCGAGGTTGGTAGCGAGGGTGTTTCATGGGATTGGAAGTCCGAGGCTGCCTTTGATGGAGTGGAGGGAGAGTCCGTTTTGGGGGAAGCATCGTCAGTATAAATTTGAGGATGTGGAGAGTGCTTTGAGCGTGGGGGAGGAGTAGTAGCAGCAGCAGCAGCAGCACTAGGGGTGTTAGTGTGTGTTTGTGTGTGTGTGTGTAGATATTGTGTGAAATAGAAATGTGTGCAAGGCACAATGCTAAAGTAAAACAATGCTAAAGTAAAACGCAAGAAAACCATACAATGCCTTTGCTTTTTCCGTTGCCTTTTGTAGTTGTTTCCTTTAGAGTGTGCCTTCCTTCCTTTTCCCCTCCACGCGACCCGCTCAACTAGCTAGCCAGAAAGAAAAAGGAAGCAACCCCGACCAGAAACGGCAGCGCTGCTCTCAAAAGTCATACAGGTAACCAGAGCACCCTTCTCCGGCCTGTATGGCCCCTTTTTACCCACCTGACCAGCAAAATAGCAGGTAGAAACGGTGGGGGGTATTTCTGGCGCGACGGTTTTCGAGGGGCAGGAGGTTGGTGGAGACAACAACACCCATTTTCGCCCTTGAAAGCGCCCGGAAAAGATGTGCCTGCACGTAGTATTTGTATTGAGACTCGTATGGGTGCGGGTGGATGTAGCATTTGCACTGCTTGCCTGGCCTGTCGGTTACAAACGCGTGAAAACAACGGCCATGGGAGCATACGTATCGCCTGGAGCAACACAGGTCTGCGCCGGAAAAGCGACACCGAGGAGCCCGTCCGCTTTACTTTTCCGCGCCTCTGTGGTGTCCTTGCGTGCCTGTCCCCTGCGGCCTTGTGGCCTGTGCGCCTGCGGGCAGCTTTGGGAAGTGGCCTGCGACACTGGCATGTTTTTCAGGCACGCGTGCATGCGCGTAGGACATGACGTGGTGACAAGACGGGTGGAGGACACTGCTGCACGGACGAGGGGGAAACGACAACACCACCTTATGGCGCGCAGTGCCATCATAAGGGAGAGCGGATGCGATGGTGGGGCAGTAATATTTTCTTTTGGCTGCCTTGTATGTGATCGAATCGACTGGTTCGACTACAAGGGCCGGGGCGGAGACCATCACGCCCAGGACGCGCACGTGCTCTTGGTGGTGGTGGCGCCTGGAGCAGCGGCACGGCCAGGGCAGCGAGAGCACTTGAGCCGGCGGGATGGCGCGCCGCGGCGGGGTGTGTGCCGGGATTGGACATCTTCCTGTCAGCGTCGTCCATTTCATTGCCATTGACACCACCATTCAGGTACGTACATGCTACTGACGCGGGGTAAAGGTAGGGAGGGATTCGTGGAACAAGCGCAAGGCATGCCCCTTGGTATGGGCATGGCAGTTGGGGTAGAAGGGTGCTTCGACATTGGCCGGTACTAAGCCCTTGACCTGACTTTGACGCCCTCTCCCCCTTCTTCCATACAGTCCTTAGGCTACGACACTCAAGCCCAGCACACCCACAGCACGACGACAAGGGAAACGTGCAGCCGGTGAGAAACGCAAGAACAGAAACGCCGCGAAAATTTTGGGTGCGTCCGCCTTATCGGGCCTTTGGCTGGGATGCCCCCAGCTCGTCTTCCTGCCCTCGCCTTGCCTCGTCGGGCACCACCCTCTTCTTGGTCAGCACCCCCCAGGGCATGTACGACAGCACATCGCCATTCGCCACGCTGCAGGAAAGACAAGCACGCACACACAAGGTATGCGTGGCACTGGGGGGAAAAGAGGAGAGTGGGCGGGTTGGTGTGGGTGGGGGAGGACCCGAGGAGAAGGGGAGGGGAGGAGGAGGGTGGTATCACTGCCCGCACATCAGCGCTTTATGGCTTCTTTGCATTATCAATGCCGAAAATGTAATGCATGAATGTCGCCTGTGCGTTTAGTAAAAGCAACAAAGTGTGTGTAATCATGTGTCTATGTGTGTGTGCACCTTCGTGCTTCACTTTTACTTCCCCGTCCTCCCTTGACTTCGACCCTGTCCAAGCCCACGACGCCTGCAGCACTAGCTTCAAGTAGAAGGGACGAGCAGCCGCCACGCCTCCCACGAGAAGACCCCCAAGAAACCCCCAACCCCGGCGCCTGGACTCGACTCTGCGCGTGAGCAAATGTGTCAAACGTACGTGGCATGCCCCGCCTGCGTACCCCCAGTCCATGCGCCCAAAGCCCGATAGGCTCCAAATATTTTGTCAAGCAGCGCGAGGATGCAGTGTCCGGCGTGCAGTGTTTTCTTCGCATAAATGTGCCAAGGGCACCTCGTACAAGGACTGGACTAAGACGCCCCCTAGACGATAAATGATCTCCAGACTGTGCTTAATATAGTTACCTAAGGGCATGCGAGTGAAGTGGGAAGACCAAGGAGTTTGGGCATGCAATGGGCAGAAAGAAAGAGCCGTTACAGAAAGCAATTCAAAATGGAGAGGTTATGGGCGCCTCCTCTTGGGGCGAGATCCACACCTCGCTTGGCAAGAACGAGAGAGACCTCGAGTTGTTGCTCGCTTCTG
>Ga0209390_10002957_pt1 | contig 28600 bp, 40 predicted proteins | sample BON01_FD_187212 | JGI IMG/M metagenome (GOLD analysis project Ga0209390, IMG submission 187212) | Freshwater microbial communities from Lake Bonney liftoff mats and glacier meltwater in Antarctica - BON-01 (SPAdes) (version 2) | ecosystem: Environmental > Aquatic > Freshwater > Ice > Glacier...
GACAACGTGTCGATCACGGTCAAGTTGATCAATCCGATCGCGATGGAAGAAGGCCTGCGTTTCGCTATCCGCGAAGGCGGCAAGACCGTCGGCGCCGGTGTGGTTGCCAAGATCATTGCGTAGTTCGCACCAATATAAGGAATTACCATGGCTACCAAACAGAAAATCCGCATCCGCCTCAAAGCCTTCGACTACAAGCTGATCGACCAGTCGGCAGCTGAAATCGTTGACACCGCCAAGCGTACCGGTGCGATCGTCAAGGGCCCGGTTCCACTGCCAACGCGCATGAAACGTTTCGACATCCTGCGTTCGCCGCACGTCAACAAGACGAGCCGCGACCAGTTGGAGATTCGTACCCACCAGCGGCTGATGGACATCGTGGATCCGACCGACAAAACGGTCGACGCCCTGATGAAGCTCGACCTGCCAGCGGGTGTCGACGTCGAAATCAAGCTGCAATAAGACAGCGTTTCGAAAAAATCCTTGCCGGTTTGTGCTAACCGGCATATAATTTTTGGCTCTACTCATGCGGCGCAAGCTAGGTGGGTAGAGTTTTATTAACAGTCTTTCACATCACAACGTGTGTGGCCAATTGAAGTCGCACCGGTGGAAGTTACGGAGAAAAAAATGAGTCTGAGCAACTCCCTCGGGTTGCTGGGCCGCAAGGTGGGCATGATGCGCCTATTCACCGACGATGGGGACTCAGTTCCTGTCACGGTGGTGGACGTATCCAACAACCGTGTGACCCAGGTCAAAACCCAAGAGAACGATGGTTACGTTGCCCTTCAGGTGACGTTTGGTGCCCGTCGCGCCTCGCGCGTGACCAAGCCGGCCGCTGGCCACCTTGCCAAGGCAGGCGTGGAAGCTGGCGAAGTTATTCAGGAATTCCGCGTTACCTCCGATGCCGCTGCGAAATATGCAGCTGGCGCGACGGTTCCGGTATCCGATGTGTTTGCGGTGGGCCAGAAGGTTGATGTGCAGGGCACATCCATCGGCAAGGGCTTCGCCGGCACCATCAAGCGCCACAACATGAAGTCGCAGCGCGCGTCGCACGGTAACAGCCGTTCGCACAATGTGCCCGGCTCGATCGGCATGGCGCAGGATCCAGGTCGCGTGTTTCCGGGTAAGCGCATGACGGGCCATATGGGCGACGCCACCGTGACGACCCAGAACCTCGACATTGTCCGTATCGACGAAACGCGTCAGCTGTTGCTGATCCGCGGTGCCATTCCTGGTGCCTCGGGCGGATTCGTTTCGGTGCGACCGGCCATCAAAGCCAAGAGCGCTGACGCAGCAACAAAAGGGGCGAACTGATGCAGGTCGAACTCCTGAACGATCAAGGCCAGGCAACGTCCAAGTTCGACGTGCCAGAGACGGTCTTCGGTCGTCAATACAACGAAGATCTGGTGCACCAGGTCGTAGTCGCTTTCCAGGCCAACGCGCGTCAGGGCACCCGTGCCCAGAAAGACCGCGAACAGGTCAAGCACTCGACCAAGAAGCCATTCAAGCAAAAAGGAACGGGCCGTGCCCGTGCCGGTATGACGTCCTCGCCGCTGTGGCGCGGAGGTGGTCGGGTGTTTCCGAACATGCCTGACGAGAACTTCAGTCACAAGATCAACAAGAAGATGTACCGCGCCGGTATGGCGTCCATCTTCTCGCAGCTTGCGCGTGAAGGCCGTCTGGCTGTTGTCGAGTCGTTTTCTGTCGATTCGCCCAAGACCAAGCCGTTTGCCGCACGTCTGAAGGCCATGAGCCTGGACTCGGTGCTGGTGATTTCCGACCAGGTCGATGAAAACCTGTACCTGGCTTCGCGCAACCTGGCCAACGTGCTGGTGGTTGAGCCGCGTTACGCCGACCCGGTGTCGCTGGTCCACTACCGCAAGGTGCTGGTCACCCGTGCCGCCATGGACAAGCTCAAGGAGATGTTCGCATGAACGCCGTGAAATTCGATGAAGGCCGTCTGATGCAGGTCCTCGTTGCTCCCATCGTGTCCGAGAAGGCCACCATGATTGCCGAGAAAAACAATGCGGTCACCTTCAAGGTGCTGCAAGACGCCACCAAGTACGAGATCAAGGCCGCTGTGGAACTGATGTTCAAGGTCGAGGTCAAGGGCATCTCTGTGGTCAACACCAAGGGCAAGTCCAAGCGGTTCGGCAAATCCATGGGTCGTCGTGACAACGTGCGCAAGGCGTACGTCACGTTGATGCCGGGTCAGGAACTGAACCTGAGCGGGGAGGCTGGATAATCATGGCTGTTATCAAGATGAAACCAACTTCACCAGGCCGTCGTGGCATGGTGAAAATATCGCGTGACCACCTGCACAAGGGTGAAGGTTACGCGCCATTGCTGGAGCCCCAGTTTCAACATGCCGGGCGCAACAACAACGGTCACATCACAACGCGGCACAAGGGTGGTGGGCACAAGCACCACTACCGCGTGGTCGACTTCCGTCGTGCCAAGGATGCGATTCCAGCTAAGGTCGAGCGTATCGAATACGACCCGAACCGGTCGGCGCACCTGGCACTGGTGTGTTACGCCGATGGCGAGCGCCGTTACATCATCGCCCCGCGTGGCCTTGTGGTTGGCGCAACCATCCTGAACGGTGCAGAAGCTCCGATTCGGGTCGGCAACACCTTGCCGATTCGCAACATCCCGGTCGGTTCGATCATCCATTGCGTCGAGTTGCAGATTGGCAAGGGCGCACAGATCGTGCGTTCGGCTGGCACGTCCGCGACGTTGCTGGCGCGCGAAGGCGTCTACGCCCAGGTCCGCCTGCGGTCCGGCGAAGTGCGCAAGATTCACATCGACTGCCGCGCAACGATTGGCCAGGTGGCCAACGAAGAGCACAGCCTGCGCCGTCTGGGCAAGGCCGGTGTCAAGCGCTGGATGGGTATTCGTCCGACGGTTCGCGGGGTGGTGATGAACCCGGTTGACCACCCGCACGGTGGTGGTGAAGGCAAGACCGGTGAAGGTCGCCATCCAGTCGATCCGTGGGGTAATCTGACCAAGGGTTATCGCACCCGCAACAACAAGCGCACGCAGGTAATGATCGTGTCGCGTCGCAAGAAGTAAGGGGCACGTAAATGACACGCTCACTCAAAAAAGGTCCTTTCGTAGACCACCACCTGGCCCAAAAGGCCGACAGGGCGGTGACCAACAAGGACAAGAAACCCATCAAGACCTGGTCGCGTCGCTCTATGGTCCTTCCGGAATTCATCGGACTGACGATTGCCGTGCACAACGGCAAGCAACACGTGCCGGTCTACATCACCGACCAGATGGTTGGCCACAAGCTGGGCGAATTCGCGCTCACACGGACCTTCAAAGGTCACCCGGCCGACAAAAAAGTCGTGCGAAAGTAAGGCAGTACCATGGAAACCAAAGCAACATTGCGCGGCGTACGCCTGTCTGTGGACAAGGGCCGGCTCGTCGCAGACCTGATTCGTGGCAAGAAGGTCGACCAGGCTCTGAACGTTCTTCAGTTCACGCAGAAAAAAGCTGCCGTGATCATCAAGAAGGTGCTGGAGTCGGCGATCGCCAATGCCGAACACAACGACGGTGCCGATATCGACGAACTGATGGTTAAGACCATCTATGTCGAGCAAGGCGCTTCCCTGCGTCGCTTCACCGCTCGCGCCAAGGGTCGCGGCAACCAGATCCGCAAGCCCACGTGCCATGTGTACGTGACGGTTGGTAACTGAAAGAGGCCAGGAACATATGGGACAAAAAATCCACCCAACCGGCTTCCGCCTTTCGGTTAGCCGTAACTGGTCGTCGCGTTGGTACGCGAGCGACCGTGACTTCGCCGGCATGCTGGCCGAAGACATCAAGGTGCGCGAGTACCTGAAGAAAAAATTGAAGAACGCGTCGGTATCGCGTGTCTTGATCGAGCGTCCTGCCAAGAACGCGCGTATCACTATCTACTCGGCACGTCCGGGTGTGGTGATCGGCAAGAAGGGCGAGGACATCGAAAACCTCAAGCGCGAACTGGGCAGGCAGCTCGGCGTGCCGGTGGCAGTGAACATCGAGGAAGTGCGCAAGCCCGAAATCGATGCCAAGCTGATTGCCGACAGCATTACGCAGCAGCTCGAAAAACGCATCATGTTCCGCCGCGCGATGAAACGTGCGATGCAGAACGCGATGCGCCTGGGCGCCCTGGGCATCAAGATCATGTCGTCCGGCCGTCTCAACGGCATCGAGATCGCGCGTTGCGAATGGTACCGTGAAGGCCGCGTGCCATTGCATACCCTGCGCGCCGACATCGACTACGGAACCTCGGAAGCCAAGACCACGTACGGCATTATTGGCGTCAAGGTCTGGGTCTACAAGGGAGACACGCTGGGCCGCAACGACCTGCCGGCCGTTTTGGAGCCGCGTTCCGACGATGACCGCCGTCCGCGTGGTCCCCGTCGTGACGCACGTCCTGGCGGTGACCGTCCGGGCGCAGCACGTCCCGCACGTCGTCCGGTTGGTGCTGCTAACGTAGCGCCTTCCGATGGCAGCGACAAACCCGCAGAGGCGACAGCAGCTCCCGCTGATGACGCCACGAAATCCGCCGTTAAGCGCGTCCGCAAGGCAAGCGCGCCAGCTGCAGCAGCTGACGGCACCAAGACCTGAATACGGTCTGACAATCGGAGAAAAACATGCTGCAACCCGCTCGCAGAAAGTACCGCAAGGAGCAAAAAGGCCGCAATACCGGCATTGCTACACGCGGCAACTCAGTGGCTTTTGGAGACTTCGGTCTCAAATCCACCGACCGTGGCCGTCTGACGGCCCGTCAAATTGAAGCCGCCCGACGTGCGATTTCCCGTCACGTCAAACGTGGTGGACGCATCTGGATCCGGATTTTTCCGGACAAGCCGATCTCCCAGAAGCCTGCAGAGGTGCGCATGGGTAACGGCAAGGGCAACCCCGAGTACTACGTGGCTGAAATTCAACCCGGCAAGGTGATCTTCGAGATCGTCGGCGTGCCGGAAGATCTGGCACGAGAGGCGTTCCGCCTGGCGGCGGCCAAACTGCCACTGCGCACCACTTTCGTGGCGCGCATGATCGGCCAATAAGCGCACTGCCCGGAGAAATATTGTGAACACCAAAGAACTACGCGAGAAAGACGTGGCTGCCCTTGAAACGGAAGTCAAGTCGCTGCAAAAGGCCCATTTCGGCCTGCGCATGCAAAAGGCCACGCAGCAACTCAACAACACTGCCACGCTGCGCTCGACGCGCCGCGATATCGCCCGTGCCAAGACGATTTTGGCCGAGAAGAAAAGTGCGGCCAAGCCCGCCAGTGAAGGAGCGGCCAAATGACGGAAGAAAAAGCAACCCGCAAGCGCACCTTGATCGGCAAGGTCGTCAGCGACAAGCGCGCCAAGACTGTCACAGTCCTGATCGAACGACGCGTCAAGCATGAGCTTTACGGCAAGATTGTCGGCAAGTCCAGCAAGTACCACGCGCACGACGAAAATGGTGAATACAAGATGGGCGACACCATCGAGATCACCGAAAGCCGTCCGCTTTCCAAGACCAAGAACTGGGTGGCAACCAAGCTGATCCAGAAGGCGGCGATGATCTGATGGCATTGCGCGTCAGCGCTGCGCCATAGTGCAAAACGGCTCACAATGTGAGCCGTTTTGCTTTGGATCCCCATTGCAGGCCCGGACCGGCGCATCCAGAGTCGAGCGCCGGTCCAATTTTCCATCCTCTAGGAGTACATGATGATCAAAGTAGGTGACAACCTTCCCGAAACCACGTTAATGGAGTTCTCGGAAGTCGAAGGCAATGGTTGCAGCATCGGGCCGAATCCGGTGGCGGTCGCCAAGGCCACCGCTGGCAAGACAATCGCGCTGTTCGCGTTGCCTGGCGCTTTCACGCCGACCTGCTCGGCCAAGCATGTGCCCGGATACGTCGAGAGGTTTGCCGAACTCCAGGCTGCTGGCGTCGACGAAATCTGGTGTGTCAGCGTCAATGACGCCTTCGTGATGGGCGCCTGGGCGCGCGATCAGAAGTCCGGCGGCAAGGTCCGTATGCTCGCGGACGGCGATGCCGCTTTCGCCAAGGCCACCGGCTTGACACTCGACCTGACCGGTAAGGGCATGGGCCTGCGCAGCAACCGGTATTCGATGCTGGTCAAGGACGGCAAGGTCGCCTCTCTCAACGTGGAAGCACCTGGCAAGTTCGAAGTCAGCGACGCGGCCACGATGCTGGCGCAGGCGAAGGCCTGATCCTCACCCGGGTCACAGATTGACCTTGAGGTAGTGTGAGCCCACGATCGGGTTGTAGTCGTACGGCGGGATCTCGGTAAACCCGAGATCCCGGTACATCGCCCGCGCCGTCTCCATATCGCTGAGTGTATCCAGCAACACACAGGCATAACCAAGCTGGCGCGCGGTATCCAGCATGGCCTCGGCCAGCATGCGCCCGTATCCCAGCCCCCGGTAATGCGACTGTACGAACAAGCGCTTCATCTCGCAGGCATTGGCATGGTCGGTCTTGTCCAGAGGACGGATCCCACAACAGCCTGCAAGATCGCCATCGGCCTGCAGGGTCAGCAATGCACCGCGCGGAGCTTGATACCGGCCCGGCAGCCCGGCCAGTTCGGACTCGAAGTCCTGAAAACACAGAGCGACGCCCAGTTGGGCAGCAGATCCGCGCATCAGGCGGCGCACGGCCTCCCATTCCTGCGTGCTCGACGGTGTCAGCAGCTCGGGCATCATTGGCGCGTGTTCGGTCGAGATGGCGTCCGCGGCAATCAATTTCCCAAAGAGACGCCCCAAGCTACCAATGCCGCGCTTGCGGCCAGCACCACCAGCGCTGCCAGGCGCGAGATGGCATCATCGCGTGAGCCCGGAAGAGGGGTTATCAGGGGCTTGTTCCCGCTGAGCATGGGTTTGATCAAGTTGTCGCGTTTTGCGAAGTAGTAGTAAGCAATCGCAGCCAGGTGCAGAACGATCAAGGCGATCAGCGCAAATTTGCCATACGACGTGTGGTAGGTCGTAGCCGACGATACCGTGGCATTCGATACGAACATGGCAAACGGGCCGACCGCGGCGATCTCGTCGTCGCTGATCACACCGGTAGACACCTGGGCGATCAGGAGTACCAGCAAGGCGAACACCGACCCTGCCCCCAGCGGATTGTGACCCACGCTGTGTTCCGGCCGTCCTTCACCCCGCAGATACCGGACAACCGTTGCCGGACTGTACAAAAAACTCGCAAACCGGGACCAGCGACCGCCCACCACGCCCCACGCCAGACGAAACAGCAGCAAAGTGGCGATCGCAAAGCCAAAACGGAAATGCCAGATCATCGCGTTGCCTCCGATCTGGCTGGTGGCCACGGAGCCGATGATGCATGCAACGAGGAACCAGTGAAATAGCCGGGTCGGCAAATCCCAAACCAGGATGGTGTTGCGTGAGGCGTTCATGAAGGTAAAGTTTACGGCAGATAGGTGGCAATGCCGATTGCCAGTGCTGCACCAGCAGGTGCAAGATAGGGTGTCATTGATAGCCAACAGGAAAACACGATGGACCGCCGTCATTTCAACCTCATGGCCAGCACAACGCTGGCCTCAATGGTTGTGCTCGCCCACGCGCACGCCCATGCCTTGTCAATCGGCGATCTCACCGATGGCGAAGCATCATTGGGACTCAAGACCGCTCTCGAAAAAGGCGCTATCGCCGCGATCAACCTGCTCGGCCGCCCGAATGGTTTTCTGGCCAACGACAAGGTGCGCATCCCTTTGCCCGGCTTTCTGGAGGACGCCGGCAAGCTGCTCAAGACCTTCGGCCAGGGCAAGCGCGTCGACGAACTGGTGACCGCGATGAACCGCGCCGCCGAGACGGCCGTTCCGATGGCCAAGGATCTGCTGATGGGCGCCGTTAAATCGATGACGGTCACCGATGCCAAGCAGATTCTGACCGGCGGTGACACTTCGGTGACCGATTTTTTCGCGGGCAAGACGCGCGAGCCCCTGGGCGTCAAGTTCCTGCCGGTCGTCACCAGGGCCACGCAGCAGGTGTCGCTGGCATCCAAATACAACCGGGTGGCATCGAAGGCCGCGGGAATGGGACTGCTGAGCAAGGACGAGTCGAAAATCGAGGGTTATGTCACCGGCAAGACGCTCGACGGCCTTTACCTGGTGATCGGCGAAGAAGAGAAAAAGATCCGGGCCGACCCGGTTGGCAGCGGCAGTGCCATTTTGAAGAAAGTGTTCGGGGCATTCAAGTAGCCGGTTGACGGCGGGCCGGTCGGCGCCACTCCGCGCGCCCCGCCCGTAACGTGCAACGTGCCGTACCTGGCCGTCTGAATGCCCGGACCTGGGCGCGCGGCGACGCTATTGGCGGGGCAAACCCGAGGTCCGCTGCGGTGGCCGGATAATCCGCCGATGCGATCTCGCTCTATTGTTTTTGTCGCGACCCTGGCATGGCTGCTGACGGCTTGCGCGCCGACCTTCAATTGGCGTGATGTGCCGATCGGCGACACGGCTGTCACGGCCCTGTTTCCGTGTAAACCCGAGAGCGTGATCCGGACGTTTGCGCTCGCTGACACCGATCAACAGATGGCCATGCGCAGCTGCGACGCCAATGGGCTGACATTTGCCGTCGCCCATGCACATCTGGCGGACCCGGCGCAGGCCCCAGCGGTTCTGACGCGTTGGCGGGAAACGACCTTGGCGGGCTTGCGGGCCGACCCTGCAACTGTTTCGCGTGAACCTCCGCAGGGCCTGCCGGTGCTGCCCCAGCTACTGGCTCTGCGCGCCGCGCGCGGGCCGGAGAATGCCCCGCCGCTGGCGTTGCAGGGTCTGTGGTTTGCGCATGGTGCGGACGTTTTCGCAGCCTTTGTGATGGGGCCGACATTGCCGCCCGGCGTGCGCGAGTCCTTCTTTCCGGCGCTACGCCTGCGATGAACTACCTGTCCAGGCGCAACGCCGTTACGGTGTTTCTCACGCTGGCGTTCGCCTACTTCCTGTCGGCGTTGATACGTGCCATTACAGCGACGCTGTCACCGATCCTGACCCAGGAGTTCGACCTCTATGCACGTGACCTGGGCCTGCTCGCGGGGGGGTATTTTCTGGGGTTCGCGGCCACCCAGTTGCCGTTGGGCACCTGGCTCGACCGGTACGGGCCGAAACGGGTACAGGTGTGTTTTCTGGCGGTAGCCGTGCTTGGCTGCGTGGCGTTTTCTCTGTCCGGCAGTTTCACTGGCCTGCTGGCGGCCAGGGTACTGTGCGGCGTCGGCTTGAGTGCCTGCCTGATGGCACCGCTGACCGGATACCGTCGCTGGTTCTCACCGGCCATACAGACACGCACCAATGCCTGGATGCTGATGACAGGCTCGTCGGGCATGGTCGCCTCCACCTTGCCGGTGCAATGGCTATTGCCGCAAACCGGTTGGCGGCCTATGTTCATGGCGCTGGCGATCCTGATGTTGCTGTCGATCGTGCTGATCGCCTGGAAGGTGCCGGATTGGCAAGCGCCTGCGTCTGTTCCCGGTGAAACTGCGCCGGGCCGGCGTTACGGTCTGATCTGGCGCGACCCTTACTTCCGGCGCATGGCACCGCTGGCGTTCTTCTGTTACGGCGGCCTGCTCGCCATTCAGACATTGTGGGCCGCCCCCTGGATGGAGAAGGTAGCCGGATTCACCCCCCTGGAGGCGGCCACCGGGCTGTTCTGGATCAACATCACCATGTTGTGCACGTTCTGGACCTGGGGCATGGTGGGCCCGATGCTGACACATCGAGGCCTGCATGCGGATCGTCTGATCGCCTGGGGCCTGCCATCGAGTTTTATCGTGATGGCGGTCATCATTGCGGCTCCGCAGGCGCTGTCCCCCGGCACCGGCGCCTTGCTGGCGCTGTATTGCATGACATGTTCCTTTGTCACGCCGTCGCAACCGGCCGTCGGCATGGCGTTCGCCCCCGAGTTGGCCGGCAGGGCATTGACGGCATTCAATCTGCTGATCTTCCTGGGCGTATTCGTGCTCCAGTGGGGCATCGGCCTGATGATCGACGCTCTCATTGCGCTGGGTTGGGCCGAGTCGACGGCTTACCGTGCGGCATTCGCAACGTTCCTGGCGTGTGGTGTAGCCGCTTATCTGCATTTCATCCGTGGCACGCGCGATAATCGGGCAGATTGACATCATGACTGCCGGCCTTCTGATCATCGCCCATGCTCCCCTGGCCAGCGCGCTGCGCCAGGCCGTATTGCATGTTTTTCCAGATGGAGCGGAGCATATCGTCGCGCTGGACATCGACAGCGATGTGGCATTCGACAAACTGGTCGATGACGCGCGGCGCGCCATAGCTGAACTCGACACTCCCCGCGTGCTTGTGATGACCGATGTTTTCGGCGCGACGCCGTGCAACGTGGCGCAAAAACTGGTCGACGGCGTGCGTGCCCGTCTGATCGCCGGTGTCAACCTGCCCATGCTGCTACGCGCCATGACCTACCGGCGCGAGCCGCTGGACGCCCTGGTGGCACGCGCCATGGCCGGCGGTGTCCAGGGCGTGATGCAGGTCGCCACTGCCGCGCCGCAGAACCAGGCCAGAAAGAACCATGATCAAGACCCCGGCGACCATCAACAATAAGCTCGGTCTGCATGCGCGCGCCTCGGCCAAGCTGACCAAACTGGCGGGCAGCTTTCCCTGCGAGGTGTGGATGGCCCGAGGGGACCGCCGCGTCAATGCCAAGAGCATCATGGGCGTGATGATGCTGGCCGCCGGCATGGGCGCGACGGTCGACATCGAGACTGATGGCGAACGTGAGCAGGAGGCGATGGACGCGCTGCTGGCGCTCATTGCCGACCGGTTCGGAGAAGGCGAGTGAGCTTTTCCATCCACGGACTGGCGGTCGCGCGCGGTATCGCGATCGGCCGGGCCGTGCTGGTGGCATCGAGCCGTGTCAATGTGGCCCACTATTTCATCGGTCCCGATGAGGTGGCGTCCGAGATAGAACGGGTGCGTACCGGGCGCAATGCGGTAATCGATGAGATTCACCGTCTGCAGCGCACGATCAGACTCATGGGCCCCAAGGAGGCGCCACATGAACTGACTGCTTTGATGGACGTACACCTGATGTTGCTGCAGGACGAAGAGCTGATCCTTGGCGTCAAGCACTGGATCGCCGAGCGCCTCTATAACGCCGAATGGGCGCTGACGACGCAGCTCGAGGTGATCGCGCGCCAGTTCGACGAAATGGAGGACGAATACCTGCGTGAGCGCAAGGCCGACCTCGAGCAGATCACCGAGAAGGTCCTTGCGGCGATGAACGGCAAGGCCTCGCCTATGGCGACACCGGCCTTGCGCGCGCAGCGCAAGTCAGCGCAGCAGGATCTGCTGCTCGACACGACCGTGGATGTGCCGTTGATCCTGGTGGCCCATGATCTGTCGCCGTCCGACATGCTGCAGTTCAAGAAGAGCGTCTTTGCCGGGTTTATCACCGACGTCGGTGGTCGTACCTCGCATACCGCCATCGTGGCTCGCAGCATGGACATTCCGGCGGTCGTCGGTGCCCGTCTGTCGAGCCACCTGATCCGTCAGGATGACTGGGTCATCGTCGACGGCGATGCCGGCGTCGTGATCATCGACCCGTCGGCCATTGTGCTGGCGGAATACGGATTTCGGCAGCGCCAGGGCGAGACCGATCGCGGGCGACTGACGCGGCTGTTGCATACGCCGGCCGTGACGCTGGACGGTCAGAAGGTGGAGTTGCTGGCCAACATAGAGATGCCCGAGGACACCCCGGGTGCTGTCAATGCCGGCGCTGTGGGCGTGGGACTGTTTCGCAGCGAGTTCCTGTTCATGGGACGCAGTGGCAATCTGCCCGATGAAGAGGAGCAGTTCGAGGCCTACCGGCGCGCGCTCGAAGGCATGCGCGGCCTGCCGGTCACGATTCGCACCGTCGACATCGGATCCGACAAACCGCTGGATAAATCCGCCCGCGGCGACACGCATCTCAATCCGGCCCTTGGCCTGCGCGCCATTCGCTGGAGCCTGGCTGATCCGGACATGTTCCTGACCCAGTTGCGCGCCATTTTGCGGGCGGCCGCTTTCGGGCAGGTGAACCTGCTGGTGCCCATGCTGGCGCATGCCAGCGAGATCCGGCAGACCTTGGCGATGCTCAATCAGGCCCGGGCCCAGCTCGACAAACGCGGCGTGGCGCATGGCGCATTGCGCCTTGGCGCGATGATCGAAATTCCGGCCGCCGCATTGATGGTCGATGTGTTCCTGAATTATTTCGACTTCCTGTCCATCGGTACCAACGACCTGATCCAGTACACACTGGCGATCGATCGCGCAGACGAATCGGTTGCCCACCTGTATGACCCGTTGCATCCCGCGGTGCTGCGCCTGGTGGCCGATACCATTGCCCGGTGCAATGCCCGGGCCAAGGGCGTCAGCGTATGTGGCGAAATGGCTGGCGACATCGGGTTCACGCGGCTGTTGCTGGGGCTGGGCCTGCGCAGCTTCTCCATGCATCCGACGCAGATCCTGGCCGTCAAGCACGAGATCTTGCGGGCCGACACCAGCAAATTGGGCCCCTGGGCGCGTTCGGTGCTTGACGCCGACGACCCTGCCGCCGCGTTTGCAGCTTGAGGGTGCGACGCTGGCCTGTGGCGCGCAGCGGCCAGCTGCCTTCAGGCGGCGGCGGTTGGTGCCAGCACACCGTGTGCCTGCTGGTCAGCGTGATAGCTTGAGCGCACCATGGGGCCCACGGCGGCATGGGTGAATCCCATCTTGTAGGCTTCGACCTCGAACATCTTGAAGGTGTCCGGGTGCACATACCGCTTGACCGTCAAGTGACTGGTGCTTGGCGCCAGGTACTGGCCGATGGTCAACATATTGATGCCGTGCGCGCGCATGTCGCGCATCACCTGCAGGATTTCGTCGTCGTTCTCGCCCAGCCCGACCATCAGGCCACTTTTTGTCGGTACATCGGGAAACAGCACCTTGAATTTCTTGAGCAGGTTCAGGCTGAAAGCGTAGTCGGAGCCGGGGCGGGCTTCCTTGTACAGGCGTGGAATGGTCTCCAGGTTGTGGTTCATCACGTCCGGCGGCGTGGCCTTGAGAATGTCGAGTGCGCGGTCATCGCGACCGCGGAAGTCGGGCACCAGGATCTCGATGCGCGTGTGCGGTGACGTTTGCCGGATCGCGCGGATGCATTCAACGAAGTGGCCGCTGCCGCCGTCGCGCAGGTCGTCGCGGTCGACGCTGGTGATCACGACATACTGCAGCTTGAGCGCCGCGATCGTATTGGCCATGTTCTGCGGCTCGTTCGCATCGAGCGGATCGGGCCGGCCATGACCGACATCGCAGAACGGGCAGCGACGGGTGCACTTGTCACCCATGATCATGAACGTCGCCGTTCCCTTGCCAAAACACTCACCGATGTTGGGGCAGGAGGCCTCCTCACACACCGTGACCAGCTGGTTCTTGCGCAGGATGTCCTTGATCTCGTAGAACCGGGTGGTCGGGGAGCCGGCCTTGACACGGATCCAGGACGGTTTCTTGAGAATCTCGCCAGCCACCACCTTGACCGGAATACGCGACAACTTGGCGCCGGCCTTCTGTTTTGCACTGGCGTCATACGTCTGTTGTGACTGGGCTTCTCGGACGACTTCAGGTGTGGGATTGGACATGCGGTGTTGGGACGGCCATTACGGCGCCAGGTAGGTGACGAGCTTGCGGCTCAGCAGGTCAGCCGCATCGGGCCAGGCAACTGACACGCCTATTGTAGAAAGATCGACCGTTTTCAGTCCGCTGTACCCGCAAGGGTTGATACGCGAAAAGGGTTCCAGGTCCATTGCCACGTTCAGCGCCACGCCGTGGTAGCTGCAATGGCGGCTGACCTTGATGCCCAGCGCGGCGATCTTTCCCAGCCCGGTGAAATCGATGGCGCGCTCTTTTTGCGGTACTGGATTGCCGTTGGCATCCCTGTCGGCAGGCGTTCGTGGATGCGGCCGCTGTTCCAGTTGCGCGTGCGAACCGGGATCGTCCAGGCGGACGTAGATGCCTGGCGCACCACCGACCCGGTGCCCCGTCACGCCGAAATGGTCCAGGCTCCGGATCACCGCCTCTTCGATCCGGTACACCAGTTCCTTGACGAAATAACCCGCCCGCTTCAGGTCGATCATCGGATAGGCCACCACTTGCCCGGGGCCGTGGTAGGTGACCTGGCCTCCGCGATTGGTGGCGATGACCGGGATGGATCCGCTCTGCAGTATGTGCTCGGCCTTGCCCGCCAGGCCCTGTGTGTAAGTTGGTGGGTGTTCACATACCCACAATGCGTCATGGGTAGACGCGCTGCGCTGGGCCGTGAAGTCCTGCATCGCCTGGTAGGTGGTCAGGTAGTCGACCTGCCCCAGCAGGCGCGCATCAATATCCACTGAAATCCACTGGACGACCCTGCGTGCAACGCACTGCGGCGTTCGCCTTGGGAGCGGCCCGGCGGTGACTCAGAGAGGCCTGCGTGCAACGCACTGCGGCGTTCGCCTTGGGAGCGGCCCGGCGGTGACTCAGAGAGGCCTGCGTGCAACGCACTGCGGCGTTCGCCTTGGGAGCGGCCCGGCGGCTCACAACACAACCTTGACCATAGGGTGGCTCGACAGGGTCCGGTACAGCTCGTCGAGTTGCTCCCGACTGGTGGCCATGACGGTGATGGTCACGCCCAGGTACTTGCCGCCACTGCTCTCGCGCAGCTCGACCGTCGCGGCGTCGAAGTCGGGGTCGAAATGCTGCGCAACGGTGGTGATGGCATGCACGAATCCGTCTACCCGCAGACCCATGACCTTGATGGGGAAACGTGACGGATAGGTGATCAGCGACTCATTGACGATGGACATGCGACTGGGCCTGGTGATGGGCGGCGGCTCATGCCGGTTCGGCGTCAGCTTGTTTGACTTCCTGGTAGGCCACGTACAGCTGTTTGGCGATCGGGCCGGGCAGGCCGCGATGGGCGAGATTGCCAACCGGCTTTCCATCGAGCGAGGTGATCGGGAGGACTTCCTTGGTGGCGCTGGAGAGCAGTAGTTCGTCGGCGGCAAATACGTCGTCGCGGCTGATGCGCTGCAACCGGAACGGCAGGCTGAGTTTGGCGCACAGCGCCTCGATCAGGTCGTAGCGGATACCTTCGAGCACCAGGTTGTCTTTGGGCGTGCCCAGCACAGCGCCGTCTTTCACCACCCAGACGTTGCTGGCCGCCGCCTCGCTGAGGAATCCGTGACGGAACATCACAGTTTCCAGTGCCCCCGCGTCGAAACTGATCTGGCGAGCAAAGACCGCGCCCAACAGGCTGGTGCTCTTGATATGCGCTTTTTCCCAACGAAAGTCATCAGCCGTGACGCATGCGACGCCGTTTTCCAGTTGCTCTGGCGTCGGTGGCCGCATCGGGCTCGACATCGCAAAAACCGTTGGGGTGATGTCGACGGGCATCACGTGATCGCGCATCGCGACACCGCGGGTAACCTGGATGTAGATCAGCTGGTTCAGCGCGTCTGGAGCGACACCGGCGGCCTTGGCGCCATAGCCGATCAGGCCCGTCGCGATGCCGAGCCACTGCTCGCGTGTATGCGGATTGACCATGCGCAGTTCCGTCAGGCTGCGTTCGAGCCGCGCCATATGTTGCGCGAACCGGAACGGCCTCCCGGCGTAGATCGGCACCACCTCATAGATGCCATCGCCGAAAATGAACCCGCGGTCCATGACGCTGATCTTGGCGTCGCACAGAGGGGTAAACACGCCATTGAGATAACACGGGGTCGAGGGCAGTTGGTTCATGTCGCGATTATCAGGCTTGCAGCCGTCGATTTGGTATGCAGGAAGGGCGAAAGCCGTGGCGTGCAGATTTCGTGCGGCGTGCGGCCGGGCGGATCTTTCGGGAACGTTTGCAAGACGGTTGTCAGCATAGCGGCGTCCAATGCAGCAGGCCCGGCGCACCGGTGCGGGCGTGCCTATGCATGGTGCACAGTCCGGCCGCCGCGCAAAAGGGTGGGCGTCGTCTGAATTTGGTACTGCGACACAAATTGCATAAATGCCTGCGGGTTTTTACTTATAATCCGGGGCATTGCAGAAACTCAGACGTGTGTACGGGCGTCGTATTCAATGAATTCATGGCCCTACGATGATGAGGTGGAAGCAGGAAAGCCTGAGTCGGTCACGCCGCTGAGTGCCGCTGAGGCGCGTAATTTGCGTGAACGAAAGCCGTTGGTGCCGCCCTGGAAGGTGGTTGTCGGTCAGGGTGTGGTGGGAATTCTGGTGGCTCTGGTCGCCTGGATAATCACCGGCAGTCAGAGCGTTGGTTGGTCGGCCGCCTATGGCTCGTTGGCCGTGGTCTTGCCCGCAGCAGTTTTTGCGCGTGGCTTGAGCGGACGTTTTGCATCCCTGAACGCTGGAACTGCGGTGCGAGGGTTTTTTTTATGGGAAATGGTCAAGCTGGTCTTGACGATGGCGATGTTGGTCGCCGCCCCGAGATTGGTGGAGGCACTGAACTGGCCGGCGTTGCTGGTGGGTTTGGTGCTGACGATGAAGGTGTATTGGGTCGCGATTGTTTTCGCACCCCGGATCAAACAACGAAAAGTCGGGTGAATACTGATGGCTGCTGAACACGGACCTACTGCGGGTGAATACATCATTCACCACCTGACGCATCTGCAGAGCGGCACGCCCAAGGGCGTCGTTGATTTCTCGGTGTTCAATCTCGATTCGCTATTTTTCTCCATTGCATTGGGTGTGCTGATGTGCTGGGTGTTGTGGCTTGCCGCGCGCAAGGCTACGTCCGGCGTGCCGGGGCGTTTCCAGGCTGCCGTGGAGATGTTGGTTGAAATGGTCGAGTCGCAGGCCAAGGGCATCGTGCACAACGCCAACAGCCGCAAGCTCGTCTCGCCGCTGGCATTGGTGGTTTTTCTGTGGATCTTTCTGCTGAACGCAATGGACCTGCTGCCGGTTGACCTGATTCCGGTGATCTGGGAGCTGATCTACGGCGCTGCCGGTGGTGATCCGCACCATGCCTACATGCGCGTCGTGCCAACGGCCGACCTGTCGATCTCCATGGGTCTGTCGGTGGCGGTGCTCATCGTCTGCCTGGTCTACAACGTCAAGATCAAGGGCCTGGGCGGCTGGATCCACGAGTTGTTCACCGCACCATTTGGCGCGCATCCGCTGCTGTGGCCTTTCAATTTCGCCATGCAACTGATCGAATTCATCGCCAAGACCGTCTCTCACGGCATGCGACTGTTCGGCAACATGTATGCTGGCGAACTCATATTCATGCTGATCGCCCTGATGGGTGGTGCCTGGGCCTTCACGGCCACCGGCGTCGGTCTGGCGATTGGCCACATCATTGCAGGCACGGCCTGGGCGATCTTCCACATCCTGATCATCACGCTGCAAGCCTTTGTGTTCATGATGCTCACCCTGGTCTATATCGGCCAGGCGCACGACAAGCACTAAGTCCCGTTTTTCCGCAAGTTCCGTTTTTCTTTTCTCGTCAACCAAAGTCCTCTAGGAGTCATCATGGAAGTAATCAGTTTTGTTGCACTGGCCGCCGGCCTGATCATCGGTCTCGGCGCCTTCGGTGCCTGTATCGGCATCGGCATCATGGGCAGCAAATACCTTGAGTCCGCCGCACGTCAGCCTGAGCTGATGGGCGAATTGCAGACCAAGATGTTCCTGCTGGCCGGTCTGATCGACGCGGCGTTCATTATTGGTACCGGTATTGCGTTGTGGTTCGCCACTGCCAACCCGTTCCTCGCCCAGATCGCCAACCTGCCGAAATAAGTTTTTCTTGGCGGGATCAACGTCATTGCCTGGTGTGTTTCGCACCGGGGCGAAGGATCAAAAGTGAGCATTACCGGTACCCTCATCATTCAGATGATCGTGTTCCTGATTCTGGTCGGGTTCACGATGAAATTCGTCTGGCCGCCGATCGCGAGCGCACTGGACGAGCGCGCCAGCAAGATTGCCGATGGCCTCGCGGCTGCCGACAAGGCCAAGTCCGAGTTGTCCTCCGCCAACCAGCGCGTGGAAGCCGAACTGGCGAAGTCGCGCACTGAGACGGCTGCGCGTCTTGCGGATGCCGAACGTCGTGCGCAGGGCATCATCGAACAGGCCAAGGTCAGCGCCGTGGAAGAGGGTAACAAAATTGTTGCCGCCGCCCGTGCCGAAGCCGAGCAGCAGACTGTAAAAGCCCGTGACTCCCTGCGCGAGCAGGTTGCCGCATTGGCTGTCAAGGGCGCAGAGCAGATTCTGCGCAAGGAAGTCAATGCCGGTGTGCACGCCGATCTGCTCAATCGGCTCAAGACCGAGTTGTAAGAGGACTGTATGGCCGAACTCGCCACTATTGCCCGTCCCTACGCGGAAGCCCTGTTCAAATCGGCCAAGACCGACCTGAGCAGTGCGGCCGCCTGGCTGGACCAGTTTGCAGCCGTTGCCGGCAACGCGCAATTGCTACAGTACGCGCGCAATCCCAACGTGACCACCGAGCAGGTCTTCGACCTGATCAGCGGGATCGTCGAGGGAACGTTGCCCGAGAGCGCGAAGAACTTCCTGCGCATCGTGATCGAAAACGATCGCGTGGACGCCCTTCCCGAGATTGCCACGCAGTTTCGCGCGCTGGTCAATGCGCAGGGTGGTTCGTCCGATGCGGTGGTGTACAGCGCGTTTGCCATCGACGACAAGGCACTGGCTGAGCTCACTGCTGTGCTCGAAAAGCGGTTCGGCCGCAAGCTTAACGCGACAACGCAGCTCGATAGCTCGCTGATCGGTGGCGTGCGTGTGGTGGTGGGTGACGAGGTGCTCGACACATCGGTCAAGGCCCGCCTGGATCAAATGAAAATTGCGCTGACCGCCTGAGCTTGGCGCTCAAGTAACAGCCCACTAAAGAAAGAAGGAAAGAGTCATGCAACTCAATCCCGCAGAAATCTCTGAACTGATCAAGAGCCGTATCGAGGGCCTGACGGCCAGCGCGGACATCCGCAACCAGGGTACCGTGGTGTCGGTGTCCGACGGCATTTGCCGCATCCACGGCCTGTCCGACGTGATGCAGGGCGAGATGCTCGAGTTTCCCGCGGGAAGCGACGGCCTGCCGACCTTCGGCCTGGCGCTGAACCTCGAGCGTGACTCGGTGGGTTCCGTGATTCTGGGCGAATACGAGCACATCTCCGAAGGCGACACGGTCAAATGCACCGGCCGCATTCTGGAAGTGCCGGTCGGCCCCGAGCTGATCGGCCGCGTTGTCAACGCGCTGGGCCACCCGATCGACGGCAAGGGTCCGATCAACGCCAAGATGACCGACGTGATCGAAAAGGTCGCGCCCGGTGTGATCGCCCGTAAATCGGTCGATCAGCCGGTGCAGACTGGCCTGAAATCGATCGACTCGATGGTGCCAATTGGCCGCGGCCAGCGCGAGCTGATCATCGGTGACCGTCAGACCGGCAAGACCGCCGTGGCGATCGACGCGATCATCAACCAAAAGGGTCAGGACATGACCTGCGTGTACGTCGCGATCGGCCAGAAAGCCTCGTCCGTCAAGAACGTCGTGCGCGCGCTCGAAGAAGCCGGCGCCATGGCCTACACCATTGTGGTGGCAGCCACGGCTGCCGAATCGGCGGCCATGCAATATGTGTCGGCCTACTCCGGCTGCACCATGGGTGAGTATTTCCGTGACCGCGGTCAGGATGCCCTGATCGTGTACGACGACCTGTCCAAGCAGGCAGTGGCTTACCGCCAGGTGGCGTTGTTGCTGCGCCGCCCGCCAGGGCGCGAAGCCTATCCCGGCGACGTGTTCTATCTCCACAGCCGTTTGCTCGAGCGCGCCGCGCGTGTCAATGCCGACTATGTTGAAGCCTTCACCAAGGGTGAAGTCAAAGGCAAGACCGGTTCGCTGACGGCGTTGCCGATCATTGAAACGCAGGCTGGCGACGTGTCCGCCTTCGTGCCAACCAACGTGATCTCGATCACCGACGGTCAGATTTTCCTGGAGACCAGCCTGTTCAACGCCGGTATCCGCCCCGCCATCAACGCCGGTATCTCGGTGTCGCGGGTCGGTAGCGCGGCGCAGACGAAGCTGATCAAGAACCTCTCTGGCGGTATCCGTACTGATCTGGCCCAATACCGCGAGTTGGCTGCCTTTGCACAGTTCGCCTCCGACCTGGACGAAGCCACCCGCAAGCAACTCGACCGCGGTGCCCGCGTGACCGAACTGCTCAAGCAGGCGCAGTACACCCCGCAGCCGATCGCAATGATGGCGTCGTCATTGTTTGCTGTGAACAAGGGTTTCATGGACGATGTGGACGTCAAGCAGATCCTGCCGTTCGAACACGGTTTGCACGCTTATCTGAAAGACAAGCATGCAGCTTTGCTGGACAAGCTGAACAAGGACAAGGTCATGGACAAGGACGCGGAAGCCGAACTGTCCGCAGCCACCGCCGCGTTCAAGAAGACTTTCGCCTGATCGCGTAATTGCAGGCACGAGCGTCAACAGGCAGGAGTCACTATGGCAGCAGGTAAGGAAATACGCGGCAAGATCAAATCGGTGGAAAACACCAAGAAGATCACCAAGGCCATGGAGATGGTTGCCGCCTCCAAGATGCGCAAGGCGCAGGAGCGCATGCGCGCGGCCCGGCCCTATGCCGAGAAAGTCCGCAACATCGCGGCCAATCTGGGCAAGGCCCACCCCGAGTATGTTCACCCGTTCATGCGCACGAATGATGCGAACGCCGTCGGTGTGATTGTGGTCACCACCGACAAGGGTCTGTGTGGTGGCATGAACACCAACGTATTGCGCGTCGTGACCGGCAAGCTGCGCGAGTTGCAGGCCGTAGGCATGACGATCAGTGCTGTGGCTATTGGTAACAAGGGCCTGGGTTTTCTGAACCGTATCGGCGCCAAGACAGTTGCCCATGCTACCCAGCTCGGCGATACGCCGCACCTGGAAAAGTTGATCGGCCCGGTGAAGGTTTTGCTTGACGCGTATGCGAAGGGCGAGGTCAGCACGGTCTACCTCAGCTACACCCGCTTCATCAATACGATGAAACAGGAGCCGGTGCTGGAGCAGTTGTTGCCCTTGTCCGCAGCCAGGATGCAGGCCGAGGCCCAGGCCAGCGGGCCCCATGCTTCGTGGGACTATATCTACGAACCCGATGCCCAGTCGGTGATCGACGATCTGCTGTTGCGGTATGTCGAAGGTATGGTGTACCAGGCTGTTGCAGAAAACATGGCGTCGGAGCAGTCGGCGCGCATGGTGGCCATGAAGTCGGCCACCGACAACGCCGGTAGCGTGATTGATGAGCTCAAGCTAATCTACAACAAGACCCGGCAAGCAGCGATTACCAAAGAACTTTCAGAAATCGTGGCCGGCGCGGCCGCGGTTTAAATCATTTCAACTTGTTGGAGCAAGAACAATGGCTCAAGAGAACTCAGCAGTGAACGCAGGCGTTCAGGGCAAGATAGTGCAGTGTATTGGCGCGGTGGTCGACGTGGAGTTTCCACGTGACAAGATGCCCAAGATCTACGACGCGCTCAAGATGGATGGCTCGACGTTGACGCTGGAAGTCCAGCAGCAGCTCGGCGACGGTGTGGTGCGTACGATTGCGCTGGGCTCGTCCGACGGTCTGCGCCGCGGCGTGATGGTGAAGAACACCGCCAATCCGATCATGGTTCCCGTGGGCACGGCCACGCTGGGTCGTATCATGGATGTGCTCGGTGCACCGATCGACGAACGCGGACCAGTTTCGGCGACAAAGACGGCGTCGATCCACCGCAAGGCGCCGGCGTATGACGAGCTCAGCCCTTCGCAAGAACTGCTAGAGACCGGCATCAAGGTGATCGATCTGGTCTGCCCGTTCGCCAAAGGCGGCAAGGTGGGCCTGTTCGGCGGCGCTGGCGTGGGCAAGACCGTGAACATGATGGAGCTGATCAACAACATCGCCAAGGCACATAGTGGTCTGTCGGTGTTTGCCGGTGTGGGCGAGCGTACCCGCGAAGGCAACGACTTTTACCACGAGATGGCTGACTCCGGCGTCGTGAATCTCGAGAAGCTCGAGGAATCCAAGGTCGCGATGGTCTATGGCCAGATGAACGAACCTCCGGGCAATCGTTTGCGTGTGGCACTGACCGGCCTGACGATCGCCGAGTCGTTCCGGGATGAAGGCAAGGACGTGCTGTTCTTCGTCGACAACATCTATCGCTATACGCTGGCCGGCACTGAAGTGTCGGCGCTGCTGGGTCGTATGCCATCCGCCGTGGGTTACCAGCCCACGCTGGCCGAAGAAATGGGCCGCCTGCAGGAGCGCATTACGTCGACCAAGACCGGCTCGATCACATCGATCCAGGCCGTCTACGTGCCCGCCGACGACTTGACCGACCCGTCGCCTGCCACCACTTTTGCCCACCTCGACTCCACCGTCGTGTTGTCGCGTGATATAGCCGCACTGGGTATTTACCCGGCAGTGGATCCGCTGGACTCCACCAGCCGCCAGCTGTCGCCGCTGGTCGTGGGTGAAGAGCACTACAACACCGCACGTGCAGTGCAGGGTACGCTGCAGCGCTACAAGGAACTGCGCGACATCATCGCGATTCTGGGCATGGACGAGCTGGCTCCGGACGACAAGCTGGCAGTGGCCCGCGCACGGAAGATCCAGCGCTTCCTGAGCCAGCCGTTCTTCGTGGCCGAGGTGTTTACCGGCGCGCCAGGCAAGTACGTTTCGCTGGCCGAGACCATTCGTGGTTTCAAAATGATCGTCAACGGCGAATGCGATCACATGCCCGAGCAGGCCTTCTATATGGTCGGCACCATCGATGAAGCCTTCGAGAAAGCCAAGAAGATGGCGTGATGGCTATCACTTCTTGATTGAACGAAAGGAAATCCCATGGCAACAACGATGCGTGTAGACGTGGTCAGCGCCCAGGAGCTCATCTTCTCCGGCGAAGCCAGGTTCGTGGCACTTCCGGGCGAAGGCGGCGAACTCGGTATCCTGCCGCGCCATACGCCCCTGATCAGCCGTATCAAGGCAGGTTCGGTCCGAATCGAGATGGCAGATGGCACGGAAGAGTTTGTGTTTGTCGCCGGCGGCATTCTTGAAGTGCAACCCGATGGCGTGACGGTGTTGTCCGACACGGCCGTACGTGGCAAGGATCTGGACGACGAAAAGGCCAATGAGGCCAAGGCCGCGGCCGAAGAGGCCCTCAAGAACGCCAAGAATGATATCGATATCGCCAAGGCGCAATCTGAACTGGCTGTTATGGCGGCGCAGATTGCAGCGTTGCGCAAGTACCGGCAGAAACGCTGACGCCGCGGCGCGATAGCCCATCCCCGCTTTCACGTTTTCCCGACAAGCCTCTGTGTCCCTGTGACCAGGGGCTTCGTTATTGGTGCCGCGGAGATGACGCGTTGGCGGTTCAGCCCAGGACCGGCATGTCGGGCAAATCGTTCGGGTTGGGTTGCGGGTCGGCGGGGAAGTGCGCGACCAAAGCTGCGGATACTTCTACCAGCGCCTGTGTCAGCCCGTCCTCGAAATAGCCACGTGCAAAAGCCGCACCCATGCGAGCGACCAAGGCCTGCCAGTCGTGGGTACGCACGAAGGCGTTGAGACCGCGATCGGCGACGATCTCGATCTCGTGTTCGGCTAGCAGCAGGTAGATCAACACACCGTTGTTGTGCTCGGTGTCCCAGACGCGCAGCGACCCGAACATTTCGGTTGCCCGCTCCCGCACCAGCAAGGCCATCGGTACCGCATGGCGCAGATGCCGCCACAGATAGTGCATGGGCAGACTGGACTCGACATAGACGCGGATCTCGCCGGTGTGTCTGGTTTCGCTGTCCGCCACCTTGGCCCGAAGGCGTTCGAGCATGGCCGCATCGATGGTGCGGCGGGTATCGACGTCATCGAGCCAGCGGTGCCGCAGCAGGGTGCGTAAGCGGTTCCACATCGGCATGCCCCGCTACCACCGACCGGAAGCGCCACCGCCTCCGAAATTGCCGCCACCGCCAGAGCCGAAGCTTCCCCCGCGGCCAAAGCCGCCACCACCACCCCATCCGACGGGTCCCCGGTAACGCCCGGAGCTTGTGCCTGTCCGTGCCATGCCGGCAAAAAGGGAATAGGCTAACGCGCCAACCGTTACCAGGATGGCGATGACGATGCTGGCGCTGAACACAAACGCCAGCAGGCCCGTGCCCGCACCGGTTGCGAGCGCGCCGAGCTTGCGTCCCATCATGCTGCGCAAAATGCCCGATGCGACCGGCAGTGCGAAAACGAAAAACACCAGCAGATTACCCCAGCCATCCACGTCGAAACCGCGAGCCCGGATGGACTCTGCCGGTGTGGGAGGGGGCAGGGTCTCGCCGGAGATGAGCGCTGCAATGCGGTCGACGCCGGCGGACACGCCGCCCGCAAAGTCCCCTTGCTTGAATGCCGGCGTGATGGCCCCGTCGATGATGCGTTTGGCCGCCAGATCGGGAATCGCGCCTTCCAGTGTCTTGGCAACCTCGATGCGAAGCGTGCGGTCGTTCTTGGCAATGATCAGCAATACACCGTCACCCACATCGCGTCGCCCGATCTTCCAGCTATTGGCAATGCGGTTGGCATAACTGGCAATGTCCTCCGGCGCTGTGGTCGGCACCATCAGTACCACCAATTGCGAACCCTTGCTCTGCTCGAGCGCCGCGAGCTTGCCCTCGAGTGCCGCAGCCGCCGCGGCATCGAGCGTGCCGGTCTGGTCGATCACCCGTGCATCGAGCGCGGGCACCGGCAGTACGCCCTGTGCTGCGACCAGCCCCCCGACCAGCACCAGCAGGCCCAGTATTCCCAAGCGCAGCACGCGCTGCATGCGCTGCAACACACCCGTTCGACCCGCACTGTCGAAACGGACCGGCCCTGTCGCACAGCGCATGCTCGTGGTCACTTGAACTTACTTCTTGTTGAAGTCCACCACCGGTGGGCCCGAAATCTGGGCCTCGTTCGGGACCGTAAATCCCGGCTTGGGCGGGTAGCTGAACATCATTGCCGTCAGGTTGCTCGGAAAACTGCGTGCCAGCACGTTGTAGGCCTCAATGGACTGGATGTACCGATTGCGTGCGACCGTGATCCGGTTCTCGGTACCTTCGAGCTGCACCCGAAGGTCCGAAAAGGCCTGGTTGGCCTTCAGATCGGGGTATTTCTCGACCACCACCATCAGGCGGCTCAGCGCGCTGCCAAGTTGGCCCTGGGCGGCCTGGAATTTATGGAGCGCCGCCGGGTCGCTCAGCGTCTCGGGCGTGACCTTGATCGACGTCGCACTGGCACGTGCCTCAATCACTTTGGTCAGGGTTTCCTGCTCAAAATTGGCCTCACCCTTGACCGTGGCCACGATGTTGGGCACCAGATCGGCACGCCGCTGATACTGGTTCAGCACCTCGCTCCAGGCGGCCTTGGATTGTTCATCGAACTGCTGGAACTGGTTGTATCCGCAGCCGTTCAGAGCGAAAACCGAAATCAGGGCTATAAACCAGCGCTTCATGAACACCTCATTGTTGAACCAGGCACATCGCCCCGTTACGGCAGTGGCAACAGTAGCACAGCTGTGCGCCCCTCAGGCCGATTTCAAGACCGACGAAGTCAACGGCTGCCACCGACCGCGGCACAATGGAGCCTGTTCAATTCTTCTCCTGTCAGACAGAGCCGACATGCCCAGACCCAAGACAGCCGCAGTGATGCTCGGCGGAACCGCCGACGAAACCGAAGCGGCGTTTTATGACGCACTGCAATCGGGCGATATCGAACGCCTGATGGCCTGCTGGTCGGACGACGACGAGATCGTCTGCGTGCACCCTGGCGGGCCGCGCATCGTCGGGCCCCACGCCATTCGAAGCACGTTCGAGGCCATCTTCGCCAATGGCAGCATCCGAGCCTGGCCGGAACAGGTGCGACGGGTCGACACGATGTCGAGCGTGGTGCACAGCGTGCTCGAACGCATCGAAGTGATGACGCCGACCGGCCGCGCTGAAGCCATGGTGCTGGCTACCAACGTCTATCACAAGACGGCGCAAGGCTGGCGCATGGTGATGCACCATGCGAGCCCGGGCAACCAGAACGAGGTGCAGGAAATCAACGAGCAGCCCCAGGTGCTGCATTGATCTGGTCGACAGCGCCGGCGGCGCGGCAGCAGCGATTCGCATGAACTACGCGGCCCCGACCTGGTTGCCGGGCGGCAACCTGCAAACCATCTGGGCTGCAAAGGTGGCGCGTAGATTCGATGGCGGCGCTCCGGTCTATCGGCGTGAGCGCTGGACCACCCCTGATGACGATTTCATCGATGTCGATTGGCGAGATGCACCGGCATTGCACCGGCATGGCGCGGCAGGACCAACCGGCGCAGCAACGGCCGCGCCTTTGATCGTGCTGTTCCATGGCCTGGAAGGGTCCTCTGCCAGCCACTATGCCCAGGCCTTCGCGGCATTTGCGCAGACGAACGGACTGGCCTTTGCTGTGGCCCATTTTCGAGGCTGCAGCGGTGAGCTGAACCTGGCCCCGCGTGCCTACCATTCGGGCGACTACACCGAGATCGACTGGATATTGCGCCGTTTTCGTAGCGCGTACCCCGGTCCGATAGTGGCCGTGGGTGTATCGCTTGGGGGCAATGCGCTGATGCGCTGGGCGGGGGAGATGGGCAGCGCAGCAGCGTCGGCGGTGCGGGCGGTTGCCGCGATCAGTGCGCCGCTGGATCTGGCCGCGGGCGGCCACGCAATCGGCCAGGGCTTCAACCGACTCGTCTACAACCGCTTGTTCCTGAATTCGATGCGACCCAAGGCGTTGCGCAAACTGGCGCAGTTTCCCGGCCTGTTCGACCGTGAGGCCATGCTGCAGGCGCGTGACCTGTACGCCTTCGACAACATCTTCACGGCGCCCGTGCACGGATTCCGCGACACCGAGGACTACTGGCGCCGCGCGTCAGCCAAGCCCTATTTGCATCGGGTTGCCGTGCCGGCTCTGTTGCTCAACGCACGCAACGACCCGTTCGTCCCGGCTGTCAGCCTGCCGCGCCAGGGCGAGGTTGGCGCCGGTGTCACCTTGTGGCAGCCCGCCGAAGGCGGCCATGTCGGATTCCCGCGTGGGGCGCCGCCCGGTCATGTCCGGGCCATGCCGCAGGCGGTAGGGCAATGGTTGCGCGATCAACTGTGATGAGCCGTGCGCGGCCATAATGAGCAGCATGGACGAGATCGTCAAACAAGCCATGGCCAAATGGCCCAAGGTGCCGCATTGTTACGGCTGGCTGGGGCTCGACGCCCGCGGCAACTGGTATCTGCGCGATGCCGACGCCCAGTTGCAGGGCCCGTTTGCCGGTGAGCCGCCGCACGGCAAGGGATCGCTGCTGTGCCATGAAAAGCTGATCGACTTCATCGGGCGCAACTACACCTGTGAGGACGCCGGTCAGTGGTTTTTTCAGAACGGTCCGCAGCGGGTATTCGTGGAATTGGAGGTGACGCCGTGGATCTGGCGCGTGGCCGACGACTACAGCGTCACCGCTCATACCGGTGCGCCGGCGCGTGTGCAGCGATGTATCGTTGATGACCTGGGCCGCGTCTACCTGGAGTCCGACATCGGGTTTGGGCTGGTGCATTCGCTTGACATGTTCCATGCCGCCAACGCCATCGAGTCGGGCCTGTGGGTTCCCGAAACGGAGTCTGCCGCCACCTTGCCCGCGCGCTTTTGCTACATCAAGAGTCCGCAAGCTGCCAACGCTGCCTGAGAGGGCGGCCAGGCCGACCGGTGCCGTACCTGGCGCCGCTGATGTGCAAGGGGGGTAACCATGTTCGCCCGACAACAAAAAAGCTGGACATGATCCGGCCTTTGTTCGGGATGCGCAGGCGGTCTGCTTATTGCTTGGGCGCCTCTGCCTCGGAGGCTGCGGCTGCAGGAGCCGCAGGCGCCTCGAGTTTGCCGCCACTGGCATTGGCCATGTAGACCACTGCGCGGGTGATCTCCAGGTCGGCGAAATCGCCACCCCCCTGGGCTCCCATGGCGCCCTTGCCCTTGAGCGCCGAATTCATCAGGGCTTCGAGCCCGGTTGCAATACGCGCGCTCCAGGCGGCAGTGTCGCCGACCTTGGGCGCGCCGGCCAAGCCAGCCGTATGGCAGGCCGTGCACTGGGCCTTGTAAACCTCTTCGCCACTCTTGAGTGGGCGATTGGCGTCGCGAATCTCGACCATACCCACCTTCTGGATGCGCTCGGCGATGGAGCGCTCGACGTTGACGGTGCCTGCGGCAGGTTTGTTGCCCGATGTCACATAGGCCACCAGCCCGATGATGATGAAAATGGGCGCGACGAATGAGAAGAACACCGTCAGCAGCAACTGCTTGGGCGTCTTGATCGGTCCCGTGTGGTCTTCTTCGTGGGTGGTGTCGCTCATGGTGTCCTCGGAATGGATGGCGCGTCGCAAATCAACCGAAGATTATAACGATCGGCCCATCCTCAATTCTGTGCGATCGACCGAATTGCCGGCAGACATGCTGTTACGTCCCGCATTGAAATAGTCTCGGAGACACACCCTATTTGAGGATAAAAAAGGGGGCGCGTCCCACCGTGAATTCGGCTTGACGCGCCCCTGTGGCAATGCGGGACTGATGTGCGCTGGGC
>Ga0209390_10002960_pt1 | contig 28582 bp, 20 predicted proteins | sample BON01_FD_187212 | JGI IMG/M metagenome (GOLD analysis project Ga0209390, IMG submission 187212) | Freshwater microbial communities from Lake Bonney liftoff mats and glacier meltwater in Antarctica - BON-01 (SPAdes) (version 2) | ecosystem: Environmental > Aquatic > Freshwater > Ice > Glacier...
CTGCTGCCCTTTGGCCATGGATGTGCTTGTGTGTGTGTGTACCATGCGACGTACAATGACAACAGTACGAGGAAAAGGAAAAGGGGAGCAAGAGAAGCTAGCAAAGGTATCTAAGCCAGCAGAGGGAAAAGTGATCCCATTCAGATGTGATGATCATCATCAAGCACTTTGCTTCAAGCTTGGCGTTCCGTGCTGCTGCTGCTGCTGCTCCTGCTGCTGCACACACCGCATCACAGCCATGCACACACACTCATTCTCATTATTGTTGCTCCTACACCCCGCTCAATCTCTCACATTCTCGCCTCCCCTTCCCCAACGCCACCACACAGCCCAGCTCCCAGCTGTCTAGCTGTACTACAATAGCACCTACGCCACCACCACACCCCAGCCGACCTACGTAGCTCGCTCCTGCATCTCCGTACTAGCACTCCCTGCCCAGCGTCCAATGGCGGCCGCCATGCCCCCCGGGCCCGGGCTATCTCTCCCTTCGTCTTCCCCTCCTTCGTCCTCGTCGTCCTCTTCCTCTTCCCGAGGCTGGATGTATTCCTCCTTGCCACCAATGCTGCTGCACCTCTTCAAAGCCCTATGGCCCCGCGCTCCCGTCTCGCTGCCCTTCTCCGAGTTTCTAAAGCACGCCCAAGAGGGGAAGCTGGCAAGGGTATTGATGAGTCAAGACCGGTTCGAGGTGCAGATGAAATCCACTGCTGCGGCTGCGGGTGCCGCCGGCGCTGTTGCTGCCGTGCAACTCGCCCGGCCTCAGACCTACCGGACCTTTGTCATTCCTCACTTGGACAGGCAATGGATCGTGGAGATGCTGCTAAAGAATGGTGTGCAGTTTGGGACCGCCACTCCGTCGTGGGGGCGGCGCATCGTGACCCTGCTGCTGACGCTCGCTCCGTTTTTGTACCTTGCTTTGGTGTACAACATGATGAACAAGCTTTATAATCCCAACGATAGCGTGGGGAAGGAACAAAAGGGCGCCAAGCAAAATCAGAAGAAGCGGCTGGTCACTTTTAAGGATGTGGCAGGGATCGATGCGGCAAAATTGGAGCTGTTGGAAGTCGTTGAGTTTCTGCGAGATAGCACTCGTTACGACGCCATCGGTGCGCGACTTCCAAAAGGAATTCTGCTTAGTGGAGCGCCAGGGACGGGGAAGACCCTCCTTGCGAGGGCGGTCGCGAACGAGGCTGGTGTCTCGTTTATAAGTTGCTCAGCAAGTGATTTTGTGGAAATGCTCGTAGGGAGAGGAGCAGCACGTGTGCGTGATTTGTTCCAGCGGGGGAGGGTTAATGCTCCTTGTATCATTTTTATTGACGAGCTGGACGCCTTGGCAAAGGCCCGAGGTTCTTTTTCGTCGAATGATGAGCGGGAACAGACCCTCAATCAGCTGTTGTGTGAAATGGATGGGTTTGAAGGAGGGGAGAATTGCGTGCTTGTCATTGCAGCCACGAATAGACCAGAGGTCATCGACTCTGCCTTGATTCGTCCTGGGCGTTTTGATCGACATATTGCCGTTGGCCTCCCCGATACAAGGGGCCGACGCGCCATCCTCGACGTGCATTCCCGCAACATCCGCCTCTCCGCCGCGGTGGACCTAACCAAAATCGCCCGCTGCTCCAAGGGGTTCTCGGGCGCGGAGCTAAGCAACGTCATCAATGAAGCGGCGCTCCTAGCAGTCCGAGCGGGGCTAGGTGCCGTGACACAGGCATGCTTAGAAGAGGCTTTAGAGCGAAATAATAAAACGAGGCGATTGGCCGCTCAATTGGATGGAATTGGGAGTGGCGCTGATGGTGGGAATCAGTCGTTTCTGTACCAGCTTCATCATCATTTGAATAATAATAATAACCAAAACAATAGACCACGCAGCCCGACGCACGAACCCACGTCGTAGCGAGAGAGCGAAATGAATGAAAATTGAGAAAATGAGAAAGTCAATACAAGCAAACAAACAACAAGCTATGTTTGAAAAATAAAAAGAGCTCTGAATATTCTCAAGTTCCATTTACTTGCTCACTTTCTTCTGATTTCCTTTTCACATTTAACTTACATCGCATACACCTTCGTACTCAGCGTCTTCTCCTCCCCCTTCCCTCCCTCCTCCGGCGCCAGGGCCATAAATGACTGATCTCCCAAAAGCTCAGCTTCGTCTTGACGACGACCCTCTTGTTCCTGCTTATTGGTAGAGGCGTTTGGTCGTGTGACATAAGCTTGATGGGGAAGTGGAGCGGTGCAGCTGTCGGGTCTGCTCTTCCAGCCTGCTGTTGCCTGCGCTGCGGTCTCTCCCTCCCTCCTTCCTCCTTCTCTTCCACACGAAAGCCAAACACCCGCGGCACGTACACGTCCTTCTCCCCTCTGCTGCTGCTGCTGCTGCTGCTGCTGCTGCTGCTGCTGCTGCTGCTGCTGGCACTAACCCCCACCGTTGACTCCTCCTTCAAAGCCGGAGCAGGATACAGGTCAGGAAAGGCCAACATGAACAGATGCGCAAAGCTGGTGCCCCAATAAGCCCCGTTTAGCTGCTGGTGGTAATGGTCAGCGGGCCGATAAAGCACTCGACAACGCGGGCAAAAGACATTGACGCCTCCTGTGCGCCCTTTCTCTTCCTCTTCCTCTTCCTCCTCCTCCTCCCCGTCTCGAATACCTACAGGTAGGAGGGCTTGCCCATCGCAGGCCAGGCGGGGACAGCGACCGAAGTGTGCCTGCTCATATTTCTCTCTCATGGCATTTAGGCCTTTCTGTGTCACAATAAACCGAGCATGAATAAGTCCATACATCCGTCGAGCAGCTGCTTCGTTCCACGGTAGCGGCGGCAGTGGTGGTCGATAGTTTTGGTCCTTGGCCTTTTTGTTACCTTTGTAGACGACGTTGCCAAGCAATAAATCGATGGCGGCCAGGTCGGAAGGAAGGCCCAACCAGTTGAACTCCTCCGCCAGAAACGATGCAGGGACAGCACAGAAGAACTCGTGGCCAGGGGTACGGCAAAATCGGTGCACCCAGCTGCTTTGCGCACGTTTATCTTCGAGCACAGGGGCGGAAAGGAGGACCTCGAGGCTGTCGTCGTCCTCCTCCTCTTCTTGGACGTCCTCCTCCGGCTCGTGCTGCTCCTCCTCATTCGCCTCCCCCCCTACTTCCTGCTGCTCGTCAATAGCGTCACCATCGCGCAGCGGAGCAGGAAACTGCGACAAAGACATGCTAGGGGTGGAGCTCAGGTCCGATGACAGCCAAGCGGTGTGCTCATCGTCGTCCTCGTCTTCCTCCTCGCCCTCCCCCCCACTCTCGATGCCCCCGGATGAAGGCGAGACCGAAGCTGGCGGAGGCCTCGTGCCAAAGCCTCCGTCCCCCTCTCCCACCTTACTAGCAGCAGCATAAGGGGCAACACGAGACGAGCCTTCAAAACGGACTGGAAGCAGGGCTGGACAGGCCACCAAGAGGAGCAGCACGAAGTAGGAGAGCTTGCCCATTCCCCGCCGCTCGCGGGCGCCTTGCTCGGTCGCCACCCCAGCGCTCACCTGCCCCTCGTTGCGAGCTTGAGCATACCTGTAAATGTGTGGTCGTGTCAGGATCGAGTAAATGCGCAATGTAAAAGGGCAAGCAAGCAAGCAGGAAGAGAGGCCAACCTCCCACTCCTCTCCACAACCCTGAGCGAGTCCAAAACAATAATCCACACGCACACGGCACCAACTCACTTTTGATTCACCCCACGACCACTACACAGGCACGGTGGTGTCAAGAGCGTCAAGCACCGGGCACGGCTGCTTTTGGTGCGCAGTTGACTCAGCATTCCGACCGCTAGCTACACAGCAATTCAACCTCTTGCCTCGCTCTCCCGCTTGCTCAGACATCTAGAGCACACCACCACCACGCCTGAAGCCATGCATTCGACCATCTTTCAGATATTTGGGGCTAACACGGACGTGGGCAAGACGGTGGTGTCGGCGGGATTGCTGCGCGCGGCCCTGGCCGGCCCTCCAAGGCGGCAAGCGACGTACATAAAGCCCCTGCAGACTGGAGACGTCCACGACGGGACCTTTGTACAGCGCTACGCCCCGAAGGAGGTGCGCTGCCATACGCTATATAGCTGGAGCACGCCCATCTCTCCGCACCTGGCGGCGGCCAAGGAAGTAAAAACAGTGACAGGGGAAGACCTGTTGGCAAAGCTGCAAGCCCACCTGCAGCAAGGGCAAGAGACGGAGGAGGAGGAGGGCGGAAAAGAGTCACAAGCACGCGGAATCACCCTCGTGGAGACGGCTGGCGGCGTCCTTAGCCCCGGGCCGTCTTCTGCTCTCCAAACACAGGCGGATTTGTACCGTCCATTGCGTCTGCCGGTGCTCTTGGTCGGGGACGGGAGGTTGGGAGGCATCTCTACCACGCTAGCAGCCTATGAATCACTCTACTCCCGGGGCTACGACGTGCACGCCATTGCTATCCTGGACTCGCCTGACCACCTCGACAATGCCTCGGCTGTCCGTACATACATCAATGTCACGCTGGGCCACCCCACTCTCCCCGTCGTCTCCTTGCCCCCCTTGCCGCCGTACCCAACTTCCTCCTCCTCCTCTTTCTCGTCTACTACCACCGATGCCACGAATGGGGACGACGATGCTCTAGCAGCTTGGTACCAAAAGAACGAAGAGCCTTTTCGGCAGTTATTGAGCGTATTGGTCGAGAGGGAGCAAGCCCGCGTGCAGCGTTTGCGGGCCATGCCTGACATGGCCGCTGAGGTGTTTTGGTACCCTTTCACCCAACATCGTGGCTTGAACAGCAAGCATTTACATGTGGTGGACTCGGCTTATGGGGATCATTATAGTCTCATTGAGAAGGAGAAGGAGGGCAACGGGGAGGGGGAGGGAGGGGAGGACGGCTGCTTTTCGCGGCGTTTGATTGACGCCTGTGCCTCCTGGTGGACCCAAGGGTTGGGGCATGGTCGAGCCGACGTGGCGCTAGCGATAGGAGCAGCAGCAGGGCGGTATGGTCATGTTATATTTCCGGGGAATGTGCACGAGCCGGCGCTGCGTTTGGCGGAGCTGATGTTGGCGGGCCCGGGGAAGGGGTGGGCGAAGCGGGTGTTTTTTAGTGATAATGGGTCGACGGCTATGGAGATTGCGGTCAAAATGGCCCTTAAAAAAGCCTCTTCCTCTGCCTCTGAAGAGGGAGGGGAGGGGGAGGAAGGGATACAGGTGGCGGTGGTGACCCAACGGGATTGCTATCACGGGGACACGCTCGGGTGCATGGACGCTGCTGCTCCCACTGTCTTCAATACAGGCCAGCACCCCTGGTACCAACCACGTACCCTCTCCCTCGCCGTCCCCACCATAGGCTACGTGCAAGGCCAATTACAGGTGGAGGTGCCCCCCGAGATCGTTGCTGCCTCCTCCTCATCCTCTTCCTACTCCTCCTCCTCCATGGGTGTGCGGGTGCTGTCCTTCCCGGGAGGCATGGCAACCCTCCTGGACCTGCCCGCGCGAGAGACGTCTGAGGCGGCCGACATGTACCGACGGGCCATCCAAGTACAAATGGATGCTTTTGAAGCAGAGGAAGAAGGAGCAGGAGGGCAAAGGCGGCGGCGATTAGGGGCGGTATTGTTAGAGCCTGTCTTGATGGGCGCGGCGGGCATGATTCTGGTGGACCCGCTTTTTCAGCGTTTGCTCACCTTGGAGGGGAGGGCAAGGGGCCTCCCTGTTGTGTTTGATGAGGTGGCGAGTGGGTTGCACCGGTTGGGGTGTGCTTCGGCGGCGGAGCTCTTGGGTGTCACTCCTGATATTGCCTGTTATGGAAAGACGCTTACGGGGGGGTACCTCCCCCTTGCCCTCACCCTGACCACTGAGGCTATTTTTAAGGCGTTTCATGGACCGGCGAAGTCGGATGCTCTTTTGCATGGGCATTCTTATACCGCGAACCCTCTTGCGTGTGCTGCTGCTGTGCGGGCCTTGGAAGCCTATGAGGCCATGCACGCAGACCGTGACCAGCAGCAGCACAGCAACAGCAGCAGCAGCAGCAGCAGCAGCAGTCATCGTTGTGTGTATTATGAAGGTCAAGTAGCCGCGCTCTCCCAAATCGATGGGGTCCGGCGGGCCGTCGCCCTGGGCACGGTACTAGCAGTAGAGCTGGAGGAGGGGGAGGGAGGGCAGGGGGGAGGGTATGGCTCCACGGCATCGGCGCATGTTGTCCAGGATTTGAAGCGTGCGGGCGTGTATGCTAGGCCGTTGGGGAATGTGGTTTATTTGTTGGCGTCACAGGTGGCTTTAGAAAGGACGACGCAGATTTTGATTGATACCCTTGAGCAGGTTTTGCGGCATCGGGCGACACCCGCCGGCGCTGAGAGCCGGCTGGAGGGGAATGGAGGGGTGGTCATTTAGAAAAGAAAGGAAATATGGTGTAAATTGGTGATACAATGAAATAAAAGAAAGCATGTCACGCGAATGCAACATTTGACCTCTATCTAATAATGCTATTCATTTATTTTTGTCCAACCCTCTCTCTCTCCTACACTCTACTCCGTCGGCTTCCCTCCCCCCTCTGCGTCTGTCCCACCACTTACTCTCCTATCCCGCTTTGTCTCATCCTTCTGAATCGTCACCTTCACCGACACAGCCTCCCTCTTCTCCTTGATCCCCCCCTTCTTCTCCCCAGCCGCCGTCGCCGCCCCCCCTTCTTGCTGCTGCTGCTGCTGCTCTTGCATCAACAACAATTGCGGCACCCCCACCTCCACCTTGATCTCCAAATCCCCCAACACCTTTACTTCCGTCCCTCGGGGCAAGCGAATGTCCGTCTCTTCCACCCGTCGTTTCAACTGCTTCCGGACCGCCGCTGCCAGCTCTGCCTTAGTCAAAGGCTGCTCCAAACTCGTCCCATCCAACGTAACCTTACGGGTAAACGTCAATGCCCTATGCGTCGCCCGTGCCTTAAACTGCACGAAATCCCGGCGTTCTTCCAAGAGCCCCCGTTCCTCGTCCGAACGGGCCACCACGTGCTGCGCCTTGTTGTCGGCCGTGGCATACACCGCCTTGCGGCCTGGAATGAGAAAATTGCGCGCGTACCCCGGCTTGACCGCCACTTCTTCCCCCGCGAAGCCTCGCAGGGCCAGGTCTTCGAGCAGCACCACGTTCACGGCCCGCTTCTTGGACATGGCGCGGGTGGTGGCGGTCGATGGGGCGAGGGTGGCGGAGCTGTAGGGTGGATGGGAAGAGAAACAAGTGGTTTGGTAAGCTAAGGGCGGAGGAGGACAAGGCTGTAGGATGCGGGGGAGACAAGGTGAGGGAAGGAAAGGGGAGAGGTGCTCTGTAAAAACGGGAAGGGGAATACAGACGGCAGGCGCCGCATTGCTGGCGAAAATACCCAATGACAGCGTCCTTGCCTCTCGGGCTGTTGGTACGGCGTGGCAGTACGTAGGTGTACAGGGGGGTCTCAATGATGGAGGGAATGATGGAGGGAGGCCAGAGTATCATCATCATCGTGCTGCGTTTTCTTACCTGCTTGTCCGCCGGCAAACCGTGGCCAACAGGGACATGATTGCGGAGATGTTGTCCTGGTCGAACGCCGCGCCTGTATGGCGTGCAAGGGTGTGATGGTGGGGTAGGTGTGAGTTCAGCGCGTGTTGGTTAAATTGTGATGATGATGATGATGATGGTGAGAAAAATGGCGCGAGCGAGCATTTTGAAATCGATTGGCCGTTTTGGCCTCGGCTCTCTGCTACTCTTTACTTCACCCTCACACACACCACAGACACACTAGGACAAGCAGCAGGACGCCCTCTGCCTAGTCCTTGTACAGAGTGTCCTGTCCACTCCCTGGCGCGGCGTCTTATCTGCCCTTTCCCCTCCAACCAATTCCCCGCCCGGCTTGGACATCGCTCTCTCAGCTCTGAACGAGCAGCTCTTCCCATTCCGGTACTTACAACTCAATCAACACCCCACACGTACACCATACAACAAAAGGAGCCCATGGCGTTCACCCCTGCCAAGCCGCGGCGGTCGCCTTCTCCTGGCATGCCCACGACTGGGTCACATCGCAAGAGCTTTCTGGCCACGGAAAGACCCCCAAGGGACTCCTCCTCTACTTCCTCGGCGCCTACCACTCCCACGCCCCTACGCACGTCCACGCCCACGCATCAGCCCCAGCAACGAATGGACATCGGCAAGGACAAGGTCTCTTTTTCCGCCAGCGCCATTTCCCGTCCCATGCCCGTCCGGTCACCCACGGCCGCCTCGTCGTCTTCGCAGCAGGCGCCGGAGCGGTCCATGTCTCAATCCATCCAAGTGGTGTGCCGCTTCCGACCGGCGCGCGAAAAGGACCCGTTCGAGTGGTACAAGGCCGTGGATAAGCAGGGTGCCGTGCAGGTTAATACGCCAGAGCGTGCCCTGGACTTTGGCTTTGACCGTGTCTTCGATTCGCAGACCACGCAGGCCGATGTCTACGACTCGGTACGGCACGTGGTGCTCGGGCTCCTCGACGGGTTCAATGGCACATTGCTGGCCTACGGGCAAACGGGCAGGTTAGTTTAAACCTCGGAGGGCGGGAGGGAGGGAGGGTGGTGATTTGTGTCTATCTCACTTCTCTATGTCATCACCATCTCACTTTTCCCCCTCTCCCCTCCCTCCCCTCCTTTCCTTTATCACAGCGGCAAAACCCACACCATGATGGGGCGGCCCGAGTTTGAAATGGACACGTCGTTCGGCAACATCAGCGGCTCCAGTCTTCCTCCCGTTCTTCCCACCCCTCGTACCCCGCGGACGGGCGGCGTGGGCGTGATTCCCCGGGCGGTGGACGACCTGTTTGCCATGGTCGCCGAGTTCCAAGACACGATTGAATTCACGTTCAAGGTGTCGTATGTGGAGGTGTATTGCGAGAAGGTGCGAGATCTGCTGGACACGGAGAATGGGGCGGATTTGAAGCTGCGCGATGACCCACAGGGCGGAGTGGCGGTCACGGGGGCTACCGAGGTGTTTGTGCAAAGCCAGGCGGAGATTCTCAAGGTGATTGAGGCGGGGCAACTGGGAAGGATGACGGCCGCGACGCGGATGAACGAGGAGAGTTCCCGCTCGCATGCCCTGTTGTTGCTGACGGTCACGCAGAAGAATACTGAGACCCTCCACATCCGACGGGGTAAACTTACACTGGTGGACCTGGCGGGGTCCGAACGCATCGCCAAGACAGGGGCATTGGGCCTGCGGTTGGAAGAAGCCAAGAATATCAATCGTTCCCTCACTACCCTCGGCATGGTCATTTCTGCGCTGGCCGACGGGAAGCCTCACGTCCCCTACAGGGATGCTAAGCTGACTCGGATTTTGACCGAGTCTCTAGGAGGGAATTCAAGGACCTGCCTCATTATTTGTTGTGCTCCTGAGTTGAGCCATTCTCAAGAGAGTATCAGCACGTTGAGGTTTGGGGAGCGGGCGAAGAAGGTGAAAAATCATGCGGTGCGGAACGAGGAAATGAGCGCGTACGAGCTGCAGCTGTTGCTGACCCGGGCCTTGGCGGAAATCTCGCAGCTGAAGGCGCTCTTGCTGGCGGGAGGAGGAGGGAACGGTGCAGAAGGAGGGGTGGAGGGAGAGTTGGTGGCCGTGAGCGATGCGACGGCGGTGGCAGTCTTGGTTGTACCAAACTCGTCCATGGCGCCGATGCCGGCAGTGGAGAAGGGGGAGGACATATCTGCTTTCTCGCCAGTGCTTGTGCCTGTGGAGGGAGCTGATGGTGTCGCTCCTCCTTCTATCAGTGTCGTCGAGGACGGTACGCAGGCGGCTACGGAGCCGATCGACGCTCTCGCAGAGGCCGAACTAAGGGAAGGAGCTGCTGTTTCTGCTGCGCTTGTCCAAGCAGAGGAGGGACGAGCCGCGCTAATGTCATCAGGTTCGATTTCTGTCGTGCGTGCCTACAACGAGAAGGACAACCTTCTCTCCCCCCTGGAAGGAGAGCTGAGCCGCCTCCGGGCCGTGCTGGGGGAGAAGAATGATGAGAACGCCTATTTGTCCATGCGGAACGATGAGCTGGCGACGCGGCTTGCCGAGGAGGAAGCAGCCGTGGTCCGAGCAATGGAAGAGCAGTCCGCCTTGGAGAGCCGGTTGCGGGAGGCGGAAGCGAGCATGAACCAGATGATGCGAACCATGGCGGAGGCGGGGCAGGGATCGGTGAGGAGTAATAGTATCAGGGAAGGTGGAAGTGGTGGGGAGGGAGAGATGGGTGGCAAGAGCTTTGGAAGCCCAGTCCCAAAGCTGCTGGCGCACGGAGAAGGCGATGCCAGCAGCGCACCACCGGAGGAAGGGACGGAGAAGGGGGGGAAGGAAGGAGGCAAGGGGAAGCCTTCGCCGGTGTTGTCTTTGTCGGCGGGCGTGGAGGCCGCCAACAGCAGCAGCAGCAGCAACAATCTGACACCTCCCATGTCGCCCAGCTTGCGGCAGGTGTACGAGGAGAAGCTGCTGAGCGTCGAGCGGGTAAGTCGAGGGGGAAATTGTGTGTATGTGGGTCATGGCTGTGACTGTCATTGTGATGCATGGAAGACTTCTTGCTCCAATTTCCATAAAATTCTCTTTTGGAAATGAAATAATAAAATGAAATATCAAAGCTCCTTATTTAACCATCATCACTCACACCCCCTCCCTCCTATTCTCCTTCCCACCCACCTCACCATACCTCTCCTCAGATCTGCACCTATCTCCAAGACGAATGCGACGCCCAACGGGACACCTATGAGCACATGAATCGCACCCTGCTTACGCAGAACGCGCAGCTGGCCATGCAAAAAGATGGCTTCGTCCGGCAGATTTTTGCTCTGGAAGTCAAGGTACAAGACCTAGAGACGGCCCTTCGCTCCCTCGGTCGGGGCCTGAGTGGAAGCGGCGCTTATGAGATGGACGGCGGCGCGCGGGGCGGAGGTGGTGGTGGTTTGGGCTTCTTGTTTCGATCTACTTCCTCTAGCTTGTCGCAGTCGACTAAGAGCGCGGTCAAGACCATCACGGGCGGCCGAAAGGCGGGCAGTGGTGGCTCGTCCAGGCAGATTGTGGGAGGCGGGGAGCAGGAGATGCAGCAGACTTGACGGGAAAGGTTAATGTGACTCCATAAATCGATTCACACACAAATAGCTAGGTATATGAATGAAGAACGTGGTACTGTCGGAATGTATGTATGTGTTTTAGGTAGGTATAGGTAAGGTAGCTATGCCTGTGACGACCGGATGGGCATGAGCTTGTAGAATGAATGTGGAAAACAGAAAGAGGATGTGTCTAACAGTAGGATGAACGGAAGAATCAAAAGCACGTGTTCAAGAATATTCGTCATTTGCTTTTTGTTTCGCTGGGAAAGGGAACACGCAAGAAAATGGCCCGGGTGGGGAAAGAAACCCAACGTGTCTAGCGAGTCAAGAAGGTGTGCGTTTGTCTTTTCCTGACAACCCTTGCTTGGCTTGGCGGCTCAATCTAGCCGTTGCCCCTTGTTGAGGTTCACCGCTTCTCCACATAACGTGCGCACGTCGCTGCGTCCCCACTAGCAACGGCATTTGGGAGTGCATGGAAAGGGTTTTGGTCAAGGTAAATTCTCGGCCCGTGGGAGTTGGCTTAGAGGAGCGCCTTCTGCTCTGTTGACTCCTCTGCTCTTGTCACCCAGACTTCAAGAACGGGGGCTTGCGTGTTGCCAGAGGCGGGGTGAGTTGAAGTAAGACGAGTCGAGTCGATGGACATACAGCTCGGCCATGTGGATGGAGCTCCTGCATTTGACCGCGTTTGGTGCGTCTTTGAGGAATTACGTTTTTGATGATCAACCGTTTTCCTTTCTCATCTATCCTGTCTTCCTCAATGTGCCAAAGTTATATACAACGAACTTAGCTTTCGAACAAATATGTGGGTACGAAGGCAATTTAACGGCGGCCTGCCTGTTCCACTTTGGCCTTTTGACGCACACACACACCCTCGTGACCGTCCCTGACTATTTCTCCTACATCTCGCCTTTCACCGTCAGAGCACATAAATCCGCATAATACCCTTCCTGCAGCACTAAGGAAGTTTGTTTGTTACAGAAGGCCTTGGCGCTTACTTGCCAGTGCAATTTTCACCAGGCCACGGCCCATTTACCTGTAGACGGAGCGGCAAGAGGAGGCCGGCAGCCGGGGCAGGGTGGGGTCTGCGAGGGGACAGACAAGGCTCACAGCATGAGCCCTGTAATAAATAAGCGGCGGCCGACCACATACTTAATCCCTTGTCACATACATGCGGCATGGGCCAGCGTCGCATAGGCCACGTCTCCCTGTGGCACCTCCCGCCGCCTGAGAAAGGGGTAGGAGGTTGACCATTGGTGGGATCGAGTGCGGCGCACTTAATTCATGAATTTCAGGCTATCAAGGGAGAGCCAGTGTACCGTAAAATAGAGCTCTTTTCCTTGTAAAGACGCACCAAACGCGGTCAAATGCAGGAGCTCCATCCACATGGCCGAGCTGTATGTCCATCGACTCGACTCGTCTTACTTCAACTCACCCCGCCTCTGGCAACACGCAAGCCCCCGTTCTTGAAGTCTGGGTGACAAGAGCAGAGGAGTCAACAGAGCAGAAGGCGCTCCTCTAAGCCAACTCCCACGGGCCGAGAATTTACCTTGACCAAAACCCTTTCCATGCACTCCCAAATGCCGTTGCTAGTGGGGACGCAGCGACGTGCGCACGTTATGTGGAGAAGCGGTGAACCTCAACAAGGGGCAACGGCTAGATTGAGCCGCCAAGCCAAGCAAGGGTTGTCAGGAAAAGACAAACGCACACCTTCTTGACTCGCTAGACACGTGGGGTTTCTTTCCCCACCCGGGCCATTTTCTTGCGTGTTCCCTTTCCCAGCCACGGCACGCCCCTGCCTGTCTGCCCCCTCCACAAACCGTGTCGTGTCGCATACACGACGAGCCCACCACTGAATTCTCTGCCTCCCCCTCCTTTGCTCGAAAGTGATGCCACACCTGAAAGCTCAGTCTGCTAGTAGACATCAGCACTTGCGAGCGCTAGTTTTCTGGAGCTCTATGCTTCACTCCGTCCCACTTTGCCTTGTCACACACAACACACACCTTGAGCGTGCCTCACTCTGTCTCCTACACTCGCCCCCTCACCCGTACACAGCACCCCTTCACACGCACGACCCGCCCGTCTTCCACCATGGCATATATGCGAAGGAGACATCACCAGCTATACACTTGGCCCGGTGGCACCACCCCCCGGACTGCCACGGCCACCGCTCTCCTTCTGGCTTGCGTCTGTGTCCTCCTTGTCCTCGGCCAGCAGCAGGTGCACGCCACCGAGGACGCGTCGCCGCAACAAACAGCGGCGGCGGGAGGCCTCCGGAGGAGCTTGAAGCGCGCCCGCGCCAGCACGGGGGAGGTCACCACCAGTCCTGGGAGCGCCCAGCCCCCGCCCACCTCCAGCAGCAGACCGGCGAACTGCCTGAGCCTCAGCCAGCAATGTGGTGGCATGGGCTTCAAGGCGTTGGAAGGGCACCCCGCCACCTGCTGTGATGGCTTCACGTGCATGGACGACGACGCCTTCTTCTCCACCTGCGTCCTAGCCAGCGCGGCGCACAAGGACATGGGCTCTTCTGTGCCCCAGACAACCTTGGAAAACAAAGTGCTGCCCGCCGGCGAGGTCTTCAATTATGAAGAAGCCATCTACCTGTCCAACCTCTTCTTTGAGGCGCAACGGGCAGGTGTCTTACCCGTCGAGGGCCGACGCATTCCGTGGCGCGGGGACAGTTTTGTGGACGACAAGGGCCAGGGAGGAGAGGATTTGAGTGGGGGGTACTTTGATGGGGCCATGGGTGGTAGCTTGATTAAGTTTGGCTTGCCTGCTGCTTGGTCGACGACGGTCTTGGCGTGGGGCGCTTTGGAATATGCTGATGCCTATGAAGTTGCCGGGGAGACGGACCACCTCTTGTCCACTCTCCGATGGGGGTTAGATTACTTTATCAAGGCCCACGCGGCGCCTGACGAGCTTTATGTCCAGGTGGGGGATCAGAAGGATTTGGGTTTTTGGTCTCCTCCTGAAATGAGCCTCCCCACGCAGCGAAACGCCTATAAGGTCACGTGCGAGAATCCGGGCACCGAGCCCGCGGCGGAGACGGCGGCGGCGATGGCGGCTGGGTCGATGGTGTTTCGGGATCGAGATCCGGTGTATGCTGAGCTGTTGTTGAGCCATGCGAAGCAATTGCATGATTTTGCCGGGCGGTGCAAGGGGAATTATGTGGTGGAGGGGGGGATAAGGGAGGCGACGCCTTTTTATCGTTCGCAGGGATATGAAGATGAGTTGGCTTGGAGTGCATTGTTTTTGTATAAGGCGACGATGGACAAGGCGTACTTGACGCAGGCGCAGGAGCTGTACCCGACGTGCTGTAGTGCTGTGGGGCGAGCGGGGGCGTTGCCTCCCGTGGCTATCAAGCGGAGCGCGGGGACTGGAAGTGGTGGAGGGGTGGATGGGGAGATTTTTTCTGTGGACGTGGCTGCTTTCTCCTACGACGACAAGGCAGGGGGCGTGCAGCTGCTGCTTCACAACCTGACGGGCGAGGCTAAGTACGCTACGGACGCGACTGCTTTCCTTGACTCGTGGCTAGCCAAGCCCCGCACCCCTCAAGGCCTGGCTTACCTGCCCGCGGCCCCTCCCCTCCCTGCTGCTGCTGCTACTTCCTTCTTGGCGTTGATGGCGGCGGACCAAGGACTGAAACCTGAGGAGTACCGACGCTTTGCCCGCAACCAAATTCACTACATCCTGGGCTACGAACGCGACACGGACAAGCCCCAAAAGCAGCACCAGCAGCAGCAGCAAGGCAACTCTCCTCCTACCACCGGCCATCAATCCTTCGTGATTGGCTTTGGCACGACCTACCCCAAGGCGCCTGCGCACCGGGCGAGCTCCTGTCAGTTCCAACGGAGCAATGCTTCATGTCACTGCAGTGCGGCGCCGGCTGCTTATCGTTTGTATGGCGCACTGGTGGCGGGCCCGGGGCCGGATGATAGGTGGGCGGATTCGTGTGATGACTTTGAGGGAAATGCGGTGTCTTTGGCGGGGAATGCGGGCTTCCAATCGGCCGTGGCTGGGTTGAAGCATTTGAGTATGAGGCAGCAGCAGTAGAGTAGAGTGGTGGAGGAAAGTTTTGCCTATTTTATTGCCTGGTGTGTGTGTGTGTGCTGGTGATTGGGCTCTCTCTCTCTACTTTCTTTCTTCTGTCTGCCTTTTTTTCTTTTTTCCTATGTGTGTATAGTACCTTTTCTCCCACCACCACCACCTCCTCCTCTTGATGGAGCAACCAAATCATTCCTGCAGCCTACTTTTCCTTTTCCCTTCCATAATTCCCATCCCACGACTCACACGCACCTACATACAAGCTATGAGCGTGTGACGTCCATGTGTTGTTTTCTCCTCCTCTCCTTTGTGTGTGTCAAGCAAATGATGATGTCACTATTGACCACAAGATGCGTGCACGCAAGAGAGGAGTGAAGCAATACAAACAAACCAACAACAACAACAAACAACAACAACAAAACAAGCAAATAAAGGCTTCAGTGTGGGTGGGGCCCGTCCTGAGCTATTATGCGGAGTGGTTGGGAATGATTGTATGAGGTTGGAGTAAAAGGGAAAACACAAAAAACAAAACAACCACCTGTGGGGGGCAGGTGCTCGTGCCACGAGCTGTATGACTCATTTATTTTTCTTCCTGTCTCTTCTCCGTGTATATAAAAGGCTTATGCTCTCATAGCAACTCACGCTTGGGGTAGCGTGTAGGGGTGTGATGCAGAAAGAATGGAGGGACGGGGCAGAGAGATGATGATGATGATACAAGTAAGCACAACAACAACAAGAAAAGAGAATAAGAGAGAGATTTACGACCTGACTTTTTTCATTCGAAGAGAAGAAAATCACAACGGGGAAAAGAAGAAGACTAAAATTGCGGAAGGGAAGCGACACAGACAAGAAAAGAAAGAAGAACAAGCATGAATGACTTTCTTTCTTGAGGGTGTTGCTGATTTATTTTCTTGTGTCCTTTCTTTCTAGCAATCCTACTGTACTCCTCCGTGCTTTTTCATTCTCTTTATTATTGTTTTCATCAGTTTTTTTTCAGTGGCACCTAATCTAGCACGCACCGTCGTATGTAATTCATTCCTACGTATTTCTTCTCTCTCACTTGAAATTTGTGTTCTGCACTTACTTGATTCTCTCAAAGGGGAACGCGCCTCCCCTCTATTTTTCTCTTGGGCGTGCCTTTTCTCTATCTCTCTCACTTCATAAGACTTCAACCGGCGACAACGCCCATCTTCACTCTTTCACTTCATTACTGTTCATTTCAACACTACTTGCCTCTTCTTTCCAATTTGCGACCTCTCTCTTTCTTCAGTCTTGCTCCTCCATGGTCGAACCACAGCATCCTCCTCCCCCTCCTCCCTCCATCCCTCCACGTCCTATCGCTGCCGCCGGCTCCCACCCCCCGCCTTCCGCGTGCACCGCGTGCAGAACCACTGACTTTCATCAGGCACCTCATACAAGCCCGCGCAGCTCACATGGTAGGCACTGGTACAGGCATCACAGCAGACCAAATCCCCCGAACACCCACAGCTATAACAAATATCCTCACTCATATCCCCCCACAAGCCCTTACTCTCGCTCTGCTTCATAAACACAATCATATCACTCACCGCTTGCCATCGACTCTCATGCCACCCCTGCATCCGCGCCTCCCCCACCAGCTTCTCCGCAAACGGCAAAAAGGTCGCCTCAGTCCACCTCTTCTCACGCAACGACAAGAGACCCAACCGTCGGGGGCTATACCGGCGGCGGCCCGTACTGCAGACCAACGTCTTCGTCCCCCGCTGCACCGCCAACTCAGTCAACTCCCCCAGCACCTTGGCCTGGACGCGCCGCTGAAAAAGCTGCCTCTCCTCCTCTTCTTGCTGCTGCAGCCCCCCCGCGTCCTTGCTGCTGGCCCCCTTCCTCTTCCCGCCCTTCTTACTCGTCGCCGCCGCTGCCGCTGCTGCTGCTGCTTCAGCGCGCTGCTTCTCTTCCGTCTCGGCTTCCTTGGCGGCGATGGCTAGCATGGCATCGAGCCGTGCCTGCAAGGCGTTGTTGAGTAGCAGCTGACTGGTGGTGCTGCTGCTGCTGGTGGTAGTAGTAGCGGTGGACTTGGTTGCCGTGGCCGTCGTAGGAATGCTGGCCGGTGCTGTCCCACTCTGCGCGGGTCCTGCTGCAGCAGCTGCTGTTGCTGCTGCTGCTGCTGCTGCCTTTCGCTGCACTCGCTCCATCCTCCTTTTCTCCCTGGCCGCCACGCCCGGCCCGTCCTTCGTCAGCCACAGTCGCGCCTGCTGCGCTTGCTCCATCTCCCCTGGAGACGTCCTTCCATTGAAAAACAATACCAGCGGATCCAAGTCATGTAAAGGCTTCTCTCGCAGCATCGCCCGAAAGGCCTCCGCCTCCTGCACGGCCCGCTGGAGCTTTTCCACACGCACCGACACCGGCGCCTGCATCTGCGCTTGCTCCGCCGCCTCATCCCTATACGCCTTCCCCGCCAACACCTTTCGACACGTCGCCGCCCCACACCTACAGGCCTTCGGCTTACTCCCCTCGAAGTTCGAAAACTGATAATCCCAACAATACTCCGTGCCGGCCGGAATGGGCTTGATCGCAAAAATGCCCAGCCGATAAGACCCCCCCACATTCCACTTCTCCAACCGGCAATTTGGATCACACGAATGATTCAAAAACCGACTCTCATTCCCAAAATACCGCGCGTCCACCGTAGCCCCCACCGCTTCCACCATATAAAAATCTGCCCCCTCCCCCTCCTCCTCCTTGGCCAACCACAGCCGGCGCGCCACCTCTTCATCATCAATCACCTCCCCCACATACTCACTCACAAAAGTCCCAACCTCCACGTCCTCCACCGCCGCCACCCCCCAACCGCGGCCCTCCGTCCGAAACACCCTAGAAGGTGCCTGCAGCCGTCGACCAATCCGTTGGTTTTTACATTCCCCCGTAGCCGCAAACCGGCAGGTCTCCTCACTGCACTCCACGTTCAACGACCGATTGAGGCACATCTCATCGCAGCACACACCCCGGTCCTCTCGACTCGCGGGGGGCGACGCCGCAGCCTCCTCCATAGACAAACACTGGCACTGGTGGTCGTTCGAATCATCCTTGAAAATATCCACCTCACCTTTCATCGAGGCGTGAAACACCATGCGTCGTACCTTCTTATACGGCTTCGGCTGCTCCTCCTTCAGCTTGACGACCTTAGGGGGCATGCTGGCCGCCTTGGCATGGATCGCCGCCACCTGCACCTCCTGAAATGGCCGGACCATCTCCCGGGGCTGCAAGTGCTCTGCCATCACCTCGGCCGAGGTCGCATCGGCGCCTTGCAGGAATTGGACAAGCGTGGCGAGGGCATTATAATCAGGGTCCTGCTCCACCGCTTCCTTCATCTCTGCCTGGGACGGCAACCCCTTGCGTCGCCCCTTCCTCATGGTGGACTTGCTGGAGAGACGGGCCCGCTTGCAGCGCCGCCCTCCGTTCTCCTCGTCGTCGTTGTCGTCGTCGTCGTCACTGTCGTCGTCGTCGCTGCTGCTGCACGTCTCGTACTCGTCGTCCTCCTCCTCGTCCTCCTCCCCCTCCTCCTCCGAATCAAGGACCTCCATGCGATCATCGTTCTGCGTGCAAATCTTTATCATCGTGGCCAATGAGGAAGGAGAGCTCGAGGCCGAATCAGATGCGTCCATGTTGTCCTCGTCCTCTTCCGTGTCGCTCGAGGCAAACAGCTCGTCGATCAAGGCACTGGCAGGCTTGCCGAGGCTTCTAGTCGCCGTAGAGGTGAGGGAAGAGGAGGCGCTGTCCGCGGCAGGCACATCCACATCCATGGCGGCCGCCGCCTCGGCGCTTGCGTGGGGTTGGACGACCTCAGCCTCGCTAGACACGGCAGCGCCAATTTCGCCGCCCGTCTGTTTCGCTTGCTTTTGTGTATTTGCAGCTTGGGAGGGCACGGCCGCCGGCTTCACGTCGTCCACTGCCATGTTGTCGTCGTCGTCGTCGTGTTGCTGGGGTGGCTGCTGGTTCAGGAGGGCCGCGCTGTAGGGTTGGAGGGGGACCGGTGGTTGCTCTGCAATTCGACGCGGCATCGCTCGCCAAGGCAGCCAGGTTTGGGGTGGGCGATAAAGGCGGGAAAACGTGTGGGCAGACGAGGGTGCAAAGAGCAGGGCTCCGTGTTGAATAGGTGTAGTCTGTGTGCCTGTAGGCTGTAGGTGTGCGTGATGGGAGTCGGTGTCGTTGCAATGGCATAAGGAGGTGCGAAAGAAGCAAAGTGAAGGAGGCGCGTGGCGAGCGAGTTTTTCTCTCCTCGGAGCGCTCGCGCCAAGCAGTGCTCGAATACCCCCCTACCCCTTTCCATATATTGCCAGCACCGTTTTGGCTGGTACTTCTTGTGTACAAGGAACTCGATGTGTACAATCTTACTCATCAAATGCGAATTGATTGTTTTGCCTTCTTAGCCAGAAAATGCAGCCAGGTGCAAGAAGCGTGGGGCGTCGAAATGGGCCTGTGAGAGGGGAGGTTGGGGACTGTGGCACCATTGCACGTAACTCCAGCCTTTGATAATTATATTGATGCTGTTGCTTTGAAGCTATGATCATGAATATCGATATAATGAAGATGTAATGAAGGGTTGGGGCGAGAAGGGCCGGCATTGCCCATGCCCCTGGGTCCTCCAGGTGGCAAGAGGAAGGAGTAGGAGGTCAGCGGGCCAGGAGCGACACCCACCCACCTTGCGCGCTCAACGTTGTGTTAAGATCGAGCCAATATGCGATACCAGCCTGTAGTTCTGGTTCTGGACTATCAAATCCTCAACATTTGGGCGGCGCGCAAGCCGGTGTAGGAGGGTCCAGACTCCTAGAAGGCTTTGAGAAGGAAAGGAGGGCCAAGGAGGCCGGATTCAGGAAGGATTTTAACCAGTGCACGCGACCCAGGCCTCAAACACGCGTCTCCATGTTATCGGCGTGGATTTTAAGTTTCAGGCTATCCAGAATATACAAAGCCGGACGACGCGCCTGCCGGTGTGAAGGGCTCGAAACTCCCTTGCGCTTCTGGCAAGGGCAGCAGTGACAAGGAAGCTAGAAGTGAGTCCCACCAGCTGAAACCCAACTGAAGCTTCAAACAGGTTTCTCCATGGTACCAACAGGAAGCCTGAGTCACAGACGACTGAGAATGTACAAAGCCAGGCGGCCGGCTTGCCGTTTGCAGGTGCTTGGAGCTCCAGGGGCTTTGGGAAGGGAAGGAGCCGTGACTGGGAGGCTGAAAGTGAGATACCGGTAAATTCTCAAGACTTAGACGTCAAGCACGTTTCTCAATTGTACCAGCAGAGACCCTAGGGGCTAAACTGCTAAGAATGTACAAAGCCAGGAGGTCAGCATGCCGGTTGGGAGTGCTCGGGACTCCAAGGGCGTTTGAGAAGGACAGGAACCGTGACTAGGAGGCTAAAAAGTGAAAAAACACCAGACGCACGCGCCTGCGACCTCAAACACGTTTCACCATGCTGCCAGCAGGGACTCTAGGGGCTTTACTAATCAAAATGTACAAAGTCAGACGGCGCGTATGCCGCTTTCAGGTGCTCGGGACTCCAAGGGGCCTTGAGGAGGGCGGAGCAGGGACAGGAAGCTTAGAAGTGAGTTTTCACCAGCTACAGAAGACCCAGACCTCAAGCACGCTTCGCGATTCTATCAGCAACGCCGCTGGGGCCTAGGCTATTCAAAAAATAGGAAATTTCACGGCGCGCATGCCGCTTGCAGGTGCTCGGGACTCCAAGAGGCCTTGCAAAGGGAAAGAGCCGCGACTGAGAGGCTGAAATTGAGTTTCTGGTCAGTACTTAAGACTCAGACGTCAAGCACGTTTCTCCATGGTACCAGCAGCAAGCCGGAGCATCAGGCTACTCAATATGTACAAAATCAGGCGGCGCGCATGTCAGTTGTGGGTGCTCGAGATTTCCAAGGGGCTTTGGGAAAGACAGGAGCCATGACTGGAGGCTGAAAGTGCGTTCCCACCATCTGCACACGCCTTAGACATTGTTCTGACATCTCCGTTGTACCAGCAAGAAGCCCAGGTTATAGCCTACTTAGACATCACAAAAGCTGGCGGCGCGCCTGTCGGGATGAGGTGTTCTGGACTCAAGAGGAAGGGGAGGAGCGGGGCCAGAAAGCTTAGAAATAACAAGCTGTACCAGTAGCTCACCCACAGACATAGTTTGGCCATCTCTTTTCTGCTATCGGCGTGAAGCCTAGGACCTAGGCTATTAAAAATGTATAAAACCAAACGGCGTGCATGCCGTATGGGTCTGCCCGAAACTCCAAGAGGCTTTTGGGAAGGGAGGTGGAGGAGCTAGGAGGCTAGAAGTGACTTCCCATCAGCTACAGACGTAGTAAACCTTAAACACGCTTCGCGATTCTACAAACAAGGAGCCTAAGTCCTAGGGTAATCAGAATGTACGAAGCCAGACGGCCAGCATGCCGATTGGGGATGCTCGAGACTGTAAAGGGTCTTTGGAGAGGGAAGGAGCCGTGACAGGGAGCAGAAATGTGAAAAAACATCAACTGCACGCGCCTCAGACCTCAACCACGTTTCATCGTGATGCCAGCAGATATCCTGGGGTCTAGAGATTTCGAAATGTGTAGAGCCAGACGGCAGGCATGTCGGATGCGACTGCTAAGTGGTCTCTAAGGACCTTTTTGAAAAGAAGGAGGAGTGACAAGGAGGCTGGAAGGAGGCTGGAAGTGAGTTTTCATTACTGCAGACGGCGCAGACTATGTTCAGCCACTTGGTTGCTATCAGCAGGAAGCCTAAGCCTTAAGCTACTCAGAAGTAAGAAAGGCATGCGGCCAGCATGTCGGATGGGGGTGCTCGAGACTCCAGGGGCCTGTGGGAAGGGAAGGAGCCGTGACAAGGAGGGTAAAAGTTAGTTGCCACCGACTGCACGCGCCTCAGACATAGTTCAGCCATCTCCATGCTACCAGCATGAAGTTCTAGGTCTAATCTACTCAGGATGTACAAAGCCAGGCGAAGCGCACACCGTAAGGAGCCCTGGCCCCTTCTGGGAAAGAAGAAAGAGGTCAGCAGTAGGATGAATATGAGTTTCCACGATCTGCAGGCGCCTCAGGCACATTTCATCTTCATGTTACGAGCATGTAGCCTGTGTAATAACCATTCGGAAAAAAGGGGATACGTGCGGCACGCATTCGATGTGTATGGTTGCTAGGACTTCCCACTTCTTGTTTATTAATCCCCCTCCTTCCCTTCTGGAGGCTCAAGGAGTCCTGCGCACCCACAATCAAGCATGCGCGCCGCACGCATTTCCACTTAAGCGATGGCCTAGGACCCCTACTTATGGCTGATAGCATGTACATGCGTTGGGTCCCACTATCTATCCTTCTTATCCCTCCTGCTTTCTTTTCCGGAGAGTGATGACCGAGTCCAGCACCCCCAACCGGCATGCGCGCTGACTAGCTTTGTATGTTATCAGGACACCAGGGCTCAGGCTTCATGCTGGTAGCACGGTGGTGGCTCAGCTATGTTTGAGGCGTGTGTGGGAGTGTGAGAACCCACTTTCACCCTATCGCTCCTCTTCCTTCCTTCCTGGGACGCTCTAGGAGTCCCGAACAACCACAACCTGACATGAACGCCGCATTTATTTCAGCTCAGTCAAAAATCTAGGACCTGGGCAACAAGCTGGAAACACAAAAAATCCTGAGCGATGTCTGGGTCGTATGCACGGAGCAGTGAGGTCCTAATGTTAGCCTCGTATGCGTCAACAGTCCCGAACCACCAAAAATCGACATGCGCGCCGCACGCAATTTCACAAACCTATAACCCAGGTTCAGGCCTCATAGCGTGGAGGTGCCTTAAATTATTGGAATCGGAGTCGCGAGCACGGAGCAATAAGGTCCTATTCCTTGCTATTTGCACCCATACTCCCCCTTTCCACAGCTTGGAGCCTCTCACGAACAGATCCCGGCATGTGCGCCGCACAAATCTGCAACTAAATTGATAGCCTAGACTACAAACAGACAGAGTGAAATAAGGTTGCCGAGTCGCGATCGGAGTGCACTGGGATGTGGGCTCACCTGCCTGCCTCGTTTACCCCCCCATCCTAACAATGGGAAGAGCTCTTACTCGCGGCCCGGTCTGAAACACTTTCGAAATGAATCGATTATAATCAAATGCTACGACTAGGACCCACAATATATATATTGCCCATTGGGGGCTAGCTTAATTGCCAGAGGTCAGGTGTCGCGGGGTAAATCAGGCCATCCTCCTGCCTGCGCCGCCTCTCCAAGAACCAATTTTCACCTTTCCATTGGCTTTAGGGGGGAGCGCATAAAAGGACTGGGTCTAGCGCGTCAGACAATTCATGTCGAGACGTAGGCGTGCACAAAGTAGCCACAAAAACAGGAGTGGGAATAATGAAAACAAGCATTTGGTGGGGGGTACACCCTCGAGAGCGCTTCGCGCAAAGTGAAGCAAGGAATTCATGCATGCATCATGCCATCATGCCCAAATGCCAAATTCAGTCAACCACAACAACACAAACACTCCACATACGCTCAGGCAAACACTCCACATACGCTCAGGCACGGCGCAGCCCTCTCCACGACGCGCTGGAGGGTGGCGGAGATGCGCCTGACTACGTGAGGCTTGGCGTTTTCCGTGCCTTGCTTGCTTCATCATTCTGCGGGTCGACGCCGGGTCGCTTGCCAGCACAGTGCTCAGACATTCCTTCCCTTTCCCATTCACAGCGCAGGAGCTATGCGCCGGGGCAGTGACGACGAGGGGGAGGAGGAGGATGACATCCACGACGAGGCGGACCGGGGCTTTTTGACGCATGCCCATGGTAGCTTGTTGGCCTCGAACTTGTCGGGCGGAGGCCGGCTGGAATCGACGTCTTCATCATCCTCGGGAGCCGGAGGGAAAGTCATTGTACATTTAGGTGCGTACACTTGCTCTAGGCGTGGACTTGCGGGCACAATTTGCTCTAGAACGTGGAGCGCGTCTTATCGGTCGCACAGCCGTGTAAGTCTGTGTAGGATGTCGGCAACGCACCTCTGCTTTTCCCTTTCCTCCTCCGAGTGCGCCACAGTTTCCTACGACCTCACCTAATTCCATCTACCCAATACAATACACACCTCCCGTCTTAGATATGGATGCGTTTTACTGCCAGGTCGAGTCAGGAATAGATCCAACCCTCAAAGGAAAGCCCATGGGTAAGTATGGGGTAGGAGGGGTAGAGCGCGGGACGTGGCGGACAAGCAAGGAAAGAAATTGTTAAGTCATACGTCATGCCCCCCCTCTCCCCCTTAACCTCCTCTTCTCCACAGCCGTGGTCCAGTACGCACCATCCGGCAACCTGACCACGCAAACGATTTATCAAAACCGCCGTGTGGACAGAAGCAATCAGTCCCTTATCGCCGTCTCATACGAAGCCCGCGCACGAGGGGTCAAGCGCATCATGCTCGGGGACCAAGCAAGGGCAGTGTGTCCCGAAATAGTCCTCGTCCAAGTTTGCATCGCCCACAAGAAGGCCGACCTCGCCATTTATCGTGAGGCCGGGGCAAAAACCATTAAAATTCTTGCTCGGTACGGCCCTACGGAGCGGGCGTCCATCGATGAGGCATATGTTGATTTAACGGCAGCAGCACAAGCAAAGTTGAAGGAGTTTGGACCAGAAATGATTGCCCGTGCCCGGAAGCAGAGCAAGCTGGCAGGTTTGGAGGGGCAGGAACAACAAGCTTTGTCGAGGGAGGATGTGCGGAATGGGGTTCTTGTAGGAGGAGGAGGAGGAGGAGGAGAAGGGGGAAAGGAGGAGAAGGTCAAGGAAGATAAGGAGACGAAGACGCTTCTTTTACCAACGACAAACACAGAAAGTAATGGTGGTGATGCTAGCAACGACAATGGCGACACCAAACCTGCTCCTCCTGATACCACTACTACCAGCACCAGCACCGGCGGGGAGCACGACCACCAACAGCCTTCCTCCTCCACTATCAGCGGCAACGAAACCAGGACCATTGACAACCCCGACGAGCAGCAGCAGCAGCAGCAGCAGCGCCCCGAGTCACCCTCCTCTTCCCCTTCCCCTTCCCGCCCCAGCACCACCCGCGCGGCAGCCGCCTGGTGGGACCGTCCCTTGCACGCCTGGACACGAAGCGAGAAAGAAATGGTGTGCGGCGCCACGATACTCTCTGACATGCGAGCAGCTGTGACGGCCGAGCTGGGCTATACCTGCTCAGGAGGGCTAGCTCCTTCCAAGCTGCTGGCGAAGCTGGGGTCGGCGATGCATAAGCCGAACCAGCAGACCTTGATTGTGCAGGAGATGGTTCCTTTTCTTTTGGCTCCGTTGGCGGTGGCGCGACTGAAGGGTTTGGGAGGGGATTTCGGGAAGAAAGTGATGGAGGACCTGGGGTGTAGCACGATTGGGGAGGTGGTGCAGACGCCTTTGGCACGCTTGCAGGCGTTGTATGGGGATTCGGACGCCGACTGGCTCTTTAAGCTGGTTAGGGGCGTGGACGGTGATACGGTGGAAGGTGGGAAGGGAGGGAGGGAGAGAGGGAGGGCGGGAGGGTGGGGTTGTTGTATTCTTACCAATTTGAAAGTGATGGAGAGAAAAGCACACATCCTCATTATTATCTTGTCTCATTTCCCCTCTTTCAGATCGGCGTCTGGCCAAGTCCGTGTCGTGCGGCAAGACATTTTATGGCCACAACAATCTGCGGTCCATGGAGCAGGTCCACACATGGCTGCGGCAGCTCGCCGGAGAACTCACCGAGCGCCTTCGAAAGGACGCACATTTACACGCCCGTATCCCTCAGCTGCTGACGGTGTCTTTCCAGGCGATGGGCCTGGGAGGGCAGCAGCAGAATGTCTCACGCTCCGCGCCCTTGCGGTTGTCGATCGAGCAGCTTCTGTCGGTGGAGGTGGGAGTCGAAGAGGCGGGCAGCAATGCTGCTGGTGCTGGTGGTGGTGGGGCCGTGCAAGAGTCTTTGGCGGAGCAGGGGCTGAGCTTGGTGAGGAGGTGGCACAAGCAGCAGGTGGACGAAACGCCGCACCTCTCGGCCGCCCACCACGCTCTTTGCCTAGCCACGCTTTATTTGACAGCGGGCAATTTCTTAGAGATCAAGCAAAAGAGCCGCATGACTTCCTTCTTTACCAAGGCCGACCCCGCTTCGGCAGTATCCTCGACCTCCGCTGCTGCTGATGCTGCTGGTGCTGCTCCTTTTTCTGCTGCGGCTTCCCCCTTGCCCACCTTGCAGCGGACGCCAAGTGCTGCTGGCGCCGCTTCTCAATCCTCCCCGTCGTCGTCTCACTCGTCCAGTTCCTTCTTCACTCAACGAATCCTGCCTGCCGGCCAACAGCAGCATCCCAACAACACGCAGGACGACGACACGCACACATACAAGCGTAAGGGGGAAGGAAACTCTGGAGGTGGTGGAGGAGGAGGAGGATTAGCAGCAGCAGCACTTGCTACGAGTGGTCTAGACCCGGCACATATTGACCCTGCAGTATTGGCAGAGCTACCGCTCGAGATCCGCAACGAGATAATGGCAGGCATGGCCGCCGCTGCTGCCACGAGCAAGAAGGCCAGGACCAGTGCCGCAGCCGTCGCGCCGAGCAGCAAGAAAATCGAGAACTACTTTCAGAAGGGAGGCGCTGCTTCTGCTACACAACCACGACCACCACCATCATCAGCATCATCCTCTTATGCATCTTCAGCGAAGAAAGGGGCACTCGACAGGTTTCTCAAGACCAAAAAGTAATAGCATAAAAAGTTTCTCCACACCAAAAATTCACAAAAAAGAAATAAATAGAATATGTACAGTCACATAACTTTTTCTCTTCCTTGTCTAGGCGAGTCTTTACAAAATTGCCTTGTCCTTACCCCTTCCCCCTTACTTTGATGACGACGCAGACGACGATGAGGACGAGGTGAAGAAACCCCCAGGCCGCTTCAGCTGAGTGCGGAACTCGCTCCAGCAGTCACCCATCCCAGTGCCCATTTTTCGGTACGCTGCCGCAGGCGACGAGACTTGCTGCCCGCCCTCCCCCACGGCCGCCAATGGTTGAGACAGGGCAGGGTTCAGCTCCTCAAACACATGCTCACGCAAAACCTCGTCGCCTTCATTGAAAAAGGGAGAGAGGGCCGCACCACCATCACAAATCCGCACGTCCAACCCACGCAGGTGCGGAGATGAAAGCAGAATCTGCCCCTCCGTCGCCCCCGTGCCCCCAATTTCTTCAAAAAATACCCCGCGACGCCACAAATCTTCCTTGGCCGCGGCCAGCCCGCCTGCATCCACCTGCAGGACCAAGGCCGACATGGGCGAGTGCAGGAGGCGCATTGCGATACCGTTCCGTGCGAGTAAGGAGAAGGAATGCTGCTGCTGCTGCTTGAGGAAGTCCGCGGGATCGATACTGCTGCTATTGATGGGTGCTTCGTTGTCTGCACTGGCGCTCGTCATTCCGCTCTGCAAAGCGTAGACATGTGGCAGGCCTGGACATGGGAGGGCCTCGAGCTCGTCCGTGACGATGCTGGCCAGCTCCGCCCAATTAGCAGCTGCCCCCAGCACGATCTCTCGTACTTGCGGGCTGGTGGTGGATGCCAAGGACGCGCTGCTGCTCATGGGGACAATTCGTACGGTCGGTGTGACTATGGGTCGGTCCTCGCTTAGCCAGGCCCGGGCGTCGTGGTATGGAGAAGAAGAGGGGGCAGAGGTGGTGGGGCCGGTCATGGCAGAGTTGTTTGTGAAAACATCCACAGCCCGCAACCGCGCCACGTCCGGGCGGTTTAGCATGGCCGAATGCCTCGCCAGTGCCACCCACGGGGGCAAGGCCGTGACTTCGAGCAGGGCATTGCCCAAATGAAGGCTAGAGGGTGACGACGCAGAAGCTGGCGGCAGGCGGAGCGCGGAGGCAAGAACGGAGCAGATTCCTTGGGCTTGTGCGGGGGTTGCGGCAATGTACCTAAGTCGCAGTAGTGCTGTCGTCGCTGCGGTCGTGGCGGGCATGACTGTGTAGGAAGGGTGGGGGAAGGGAATAATGAGTCATGCGCGAGTGTGTGAGCTGGCCATTTTGGGGCGGGCGGATGACTGCCGCGTTGATTGAAGTGAGCGACGGTTTGCCGAGGCCAGGCGGGCGTTCCTTGCCCCTTGTGCTATGGGTGGGTGGAAATATCCCAGTTCCCCTATTGCATCCCACCACCAGCTTAATACGCGTGCCCACGACAAGCTGCACCACCTGCACGCTTTTGGGGCACAGAATGTGGTGGTGATGGCTGGAAAATCCGTCGTATTGCCATAGCGTACACAAACCTCCCCAGCCCTGCCTCTCCTTGAAGCCGAACAACACGACTTTTGCTGTTTGCTTGGACTGCCTTGCTCTATCCCTACCTGCCCCACTGCGTCAAGGACGCCGTGCGCGTCAATGCACGGGTGTTGGCTTGGCGCAGCGTGGCTTGAGGCTGTGGTTGATTTGCCTGCCCCTTGTTTAGCCAAGCATCGACAAGCAAGGTGTTGATCGCTCGCTCCCAGCCAAATTTGTTCGATGGAAATCCAACACTTACCATGC
>Ga0209390_10002962_pt1 | contig 28578 bp, 23 predicted proteins | sample BON01_FD_187212 | JGI IMG/M metagenome (GOLD analysis project Ga0209390, IMG submission 187212) | Freshwater microbial communities from Lake Bonney liftoff mats and glacier meltwater in Antarctica - BON-01 (SPAdes) (version 2) | ecosystem: Environmental > Aquatic > Freshwater > Ice > Glacier...
ACTTTTTGAAGAGAAGTAAAGGTAGTAACATTTTCCGTAGCGGATTAGGGGCTAGCCCCTAATCCGCTATTTTTATTACACCCTATACCTCTTAATCTAGGGGTTGCATTTACGACTTGAATTTAAGAAGAGTTAAATGTTGCATTTGATATGGATTCTTTGACTGATAGGTCTTTAGTTCGTGTCACTGGAGTAGTAATAGATAGCTTAAGCTCGGAATGGCTTACATATCCTATGGTCATTTTAGTAGATACCGCTATGGGGGTAGTAGGCGATAGCATCGGTCAAATAGAAATCGTTGTTCCTGTAGAATTTCTTCGTAACGGGAGAGTTGCTGTTACGGTAGAGGCTATGGGGTATTACGACAAAATACATTACTTGGGGGCTACACCAAATCAAAAATTAGCGGTTCGGAAAAAGCCTACAAAGGTTATCAGAACAAGGATTTATAATGGATATTAGTTCCATTCCTTCTCCTACCTTTGCATTCATAATTCTCGTCTTAAAATTCAAGACTAATATAAGTGCAAAAAATCATCATCTTCATACTTGGCAGATACCTAAATGCCATCAATCTAATCTCCAAAAAAGTAGGAGGGAAGCACGCCTTCTTATTGTTCTGTTATCCATTCCCGGTAAAGCTAAAGCCAGCACAGCAGAAGTTTCTCGATACAAGTGAGCGGTCGTTTACAAGTATTGAAGGGAAGAAGATAGCGATGTATACTTGGGGCAGTGGTCCGCAGACTATTCTGTGTCTTCACGGTTGGCAGAGTCAAACCTACCGTTGGAAAAAGTACATAGAATCCTTTGATCAACAGAAGTATACTATGATCTCAGTGGATGCACCTGCTCACGGTAATTCAGATGGCAAAATATTCAATGTGCCGATGTACGCCAAGCTTATCGAGAAACTACTGGCTATTCACAAGGCTGATTATATCTTAGCTCATAGCCTTGGAGCATTTGCCACTATGTGCTTGTTTTACGAAAAACCAGAAACAAGTATTGCTAAAATAGCAATGCTTGGTACACCTGGAGAAGCCACAGATTTTGTAGATGAGTATGCTCGCGTACTAAAAACTAGCCCAAGAGTGAAAAGAAATCTACACACATATTTTGAAAAATACGCTGGGGTGAAGGCTAGTTATTACTCTACCGTGAGATTTGCCCCGGCACAGTCAGCAGAGGCTCTAATAATACACGATACAGAAGATAAGGAGGCTCCCTATGTCTACGCTAAAAAAATTAATGAACTTTGGCCTAACTCTAAAATGGTGACGACCTCAGGTTTCGGCCATAAGCTGAGAGACATTAGTGTGGTAAATGAGGTAGTGGCATTCTTCGACTAAGACTTTTATCAAGTTACTGCTAATCAGTGTAGGTACACCTGTTTGTTTTTTTTGTTTACTTTAGTAACAGTTAAACCAAATTAAATTAAACAAAAATGCAATTTTTAGAACCAATTTTAGGCGGCATCGCTGCCTTTTTACTCGGATTTTTATGGTACACAGTTCTTTTCGGAAAGCAGTGGCAAGCAGAAACTGGGATTTCAGATGATGAAGCAAAAAAAGGGATGGGACTAACCCACGGCCTCGCGTTAGTATGTATGATATTAATGTCATTTCCTCTTAATGCATACGTGATAAACAGTCATGACTTAGCAGACCAAACATTTGCCCACGGAGCTTTTCACGGAGCACTAGCAGGTTTGTTTTATGGAGCTACAGCTATAGGTATACACTATCTGTATCAAAGGAAATCTCTTAAGCTATTTCTAATAGATGCATCTTACACAGTTGCTTTCTTAGCACTATCTGGCGGTATAATGGCTGCTTTACATTTAGGATAATAGCTCCATAAAAAAGATTAGAAGGTCAAGTATTAAAAGTACTTGGCCTTTTTTTTATATGTCAGTTATCCTTAGAGATGAGGGGCAGGAATAAAATCCCGATTATTTCCCTAACATTGACCCTATGAAAAAAATGGCTCTGCATTGGCAGGTTATCATAGCTTTGGTATTGGGTATTGTATACGCTATAGTTGCCGTAAAGCAAGGATGGGTTGATTTTACGGCAGACTACATTGCTCCATTTGGAGAAATATTTGTAAATGTACTAAAGCTCATAGCCGTCCCAATGGTGCTTTTTTCTATCATTTCAGGTATTGGAAGCCTCAAAAATATTAAACAACTAGGAAGAGTAGGAGTGAAAACCCTGCTTATTTATGTGGGCACCACTATGAGTGCCATTCTAATAGGACTATTTTTTGTTAACGTTATCCAACCAGGAAATCTTGCTAAAGAAAGTACTAGAATTGAAAAACGCATAGAGTATGAACTCTGGTTATCAGAGACTCCATCAGCTCCTAAATTAGATGAGAAGAATTTTCTCACTAATCCAAAATACGCTGTGCAAGTAGCTTCTGTGAAAGATAGGTTGGCCGTATCAACGATAGACGCTACCACTCAAAGTAAGTTAGATATATCTGCTGCAGAAAAGCAAAAAGGTCCATTAGCTAAGTTGGTTGATATTTTTCCTTCTAATATTTTTCATGCTATATCAGATAAAGACGGGAGTTCCAATATGCTTCAGGTTATATTCTTTGCTATATTCTTCGGAGTTATTTTAGTGCAATTGCCCAAGAAACACGGCAAGCCTGTGCAGAAACTTGTGAATGGACTGAATGAAGTTTTCATTGGGATGATTAATACAGTAATAAATGCCATGCCAATATTTGTGTTTGCTCTTATGGCTGGTAGTTTGGTTAAGTCTGCTGGAGGTGAATTAGATAAGTTAGGCGAGCAACTATATTTTCTAGGGCATTATTCTTGGGTACTTGTTCTAGCTTTAGTGGTAGTAGCTTTTGTCTACTATCCTTTGCTCATTCATTTGTTTGCAAAACGAATTACTATCAAGCAATTTTTACAGGGAATACGCGAAGCTCAAATCACTGCTTTTAGTACTAGTAGTAGTATGGCAACTTTGCCAGTTACTATGGATTGTGTGCACGAGAATTTAAAAGTTTCTAAACCAGTGACTAGCTTTGTGTTGCCCATAGGAGCTACTGTAAATATGGACGGAACCAGTACCTATCAAGCAGTGGCTGTAGTCGCTATGGCTCAGTTTCATATGATAGATTTAGATTTCACACAGCAGATGGTTATAGTTTTAACAGCCACTCTTGCTAGCATAGGAGCTGCGGCGGTACCTAGTGCTGGGTTAGTACTCATGATTGTGGTGCTAGAAAGTGTAGGTCTCAATCCCGCTTGGATAGCCATTATTTTGCCTGTAGATAGAATATTAGATATGTGCCGTACGGTAGTAAATGTTACGGGTGATGCCACTGTGGCTTCTATCATTCAAAGTTCTGAAAACATAGAAGACGAGAATTAAAATAAGAATTGGAATAAAACCTTACTCTAAAATGTCTTATTTACTATGAGATATATAGCCTAGAAAGGTTCTATTTGCACAAGATACAATACATGAAAAATATATTATTCGCAGTCGTTGCCATTACATTTTCGCTCATTTCGTACGCACAGTGCGGTACAGATGACTACAATCGTCAGTTAGTAGCAGATAAATTGCTGCCTGGGGAAGACTTTGCAGATTATCTAGAGAGAACAAGAGACTTCGAGTTTGAGGAGTCTTATGATACTAAGACTAAGAAAGCCATTAGAACTATTCCTGTAGTATTCCATGTAGTACATGCGTACGGAGAAGAGAATATTTCTAAGGAGCAAATCGAAGATCAAATGAGAATAATTAATGAAGATTTTCAACGTACAAATGCAGATGCATCTAGTACTCGTTCGGTATTTCAAAGTAGAGCTGCCGATTTAGAAATAGCATTTAAACTAGCCAGAATAGCTCCTGATGGATCTTGTACGGAAGGTATCACACGTACGTATGATCCAGTAAATACAATTGAAGACTATACTACACCAGACAGTGAAGTAAAAACAGCTGTACCTATTTGGGATCGCAGTAAGTATCTTAATGTGTGGGTAGTTACAGAGATTCAAAGCACTAGTGAAGGTACTATTTTAGGCTATGCTCAGTTCCCTGGACAGGGAGCTTCTACAGATGGTGTAGTGATGATCCATAACAGAGTAGGTACCATAGGTTCTGCAAGTGCAGGAGACAAGGGTCGTACCCTAACGCACGAAATTGGACATTGGTTAGGATTATATCACCCGTTTCAAGGAGGATGTTCTACAAACAACAATAGGACAGACAGGGTAGATGATACACCACCAGTGGCTGATCCGTCTTATGGTTGTACTGCTGGTCAAAATTCAAATACATGTAGCAATGACTTTCCAGACGAGGTAGATAACGTAGAAAATTTCATGGACTATGCCAATGGGGGATGTATGAATATGTTTACCACTGGACAGGCAAATAGGGTAGAAGGGTATTTAGCGAGTTCTGCTGGCAGAGCTACTAATATATCTGCAGCTACACATACAGCTACAGGTATCAATACCAATCCATCTTGTGGTCCGATAGCTGATTTTTGGTATAGTTCTGATAAAACTACAATTTGTGCAGGAGGTACAGTCGATTTTACAGACCTAAGTTATAATGGTGACGTGGTGAATAGAACTTGGACTTTTGCAGGTGGTTCGCCAGCTGTCTCATCTCAGAGCAATCCTACTGTAACCTATAATGAAGTAGGGGTATATCGAGTGGAACTAGAAGTGTCTAATGCAGAAGGAACAGATAAGATATCTAGAGATTTTTATATTACTGTAATACCAAGTATCTCGTCTATCAAAGCTCCAAATGGAGAAGATTTTGCGGCTTCTAATGCATTGAATGGATGGGAAGTACAAAAAGTAGATGCGGAAGGCTATGGTTGGAAGCTAAACACGAGTACAGGATACTCTGGCAATGAGTGTTTAGAGATGGTTATAGACCAAAACACGCCTGCGGGCTTACCATATGTGGCGACTATGCCTCCTGTGGATATGACTGCTTACGATGGAGATAAAAGACTTTATTTTAAATATGCATATGCTGCTAGAGCAACAGGAACTACGGATCTTCTACTTGTATTTGTATCTGATGATTGTGGTGAAAAATGGAAAAACCTCAAAGCCTATACAGCATCACGTCTTATAACTCATGAGATCTCACCTGATTGGGCACCTAGTAGTGCAGCAGACTGGGGTGCTGGCGACTTAGACTTAACAGATTATGCAGATGTCACCAACCTATATGTTCGCTTTGATGTAAGAAGTCAAAGTGGAAATTCAATTTATATTGACGATATAAATGTGGGGTCACATCCGCTGTCTATTTTTTCCTATCAGAATGACATACATCTAACACTTATACCTAATCCAGCACAGAACAAAGTGACCTTAAAATTTGCTCAAAATATAAATGGTGGTCAAGTTTCTATTGTGGATATAGCAGGTCGATTACTTTTGCAGCAAAAATTAGACCCTTCTAATCAGTCTATTAATACTTCGGAACTTACCAATGGGGTATATTCAGTAGTAGTGGAACAAGACGGAAGAAGGTGGACCAAAAAACTAATAATTAGCAAATAATGTCGAAAAACCTAGTAATAGTTGAATCACCAGCCAAAGCCAAAACAATAGAAAAATATCTCGGTAAAGAGTATACCGTAATGTCTAGTTTTGGACATATAAGAGATCTAGCCAAGGGAGATGGTGCCATAGACCTAGAAAAAGGGTATCTACCTAACTACATCGTCTCGCCAGATAAAAAGAAGATAGTTGCAGAATTAAAAAAGCAAGCTAAATCTGCGGAGATGGTCTGGTTAGCATCGGACGAGGACCGCGAAGGAGAAGCCATATCTTGGCACCTTTCTGAGGTGCTAGGACTAAAGCCTAGTAATACCAAGCGTATCGTTTTTCACGAGATTACTAAGACCGCTATTTTAAATGCAATAGAAAATCCTAGGGACATAGATATAAACTTGGTAAATGCACAGCAAGCTAGACGTGTATTAGACAGATTGGTTGGTTTTCAGCTATCTCCTGTGCTATGGAGAAAAGTGAAGCCAAGCTTAAGTGCTGGTAGAGTGCAAAGTGTCGCAGTAAGATTAATCGTAGAGCGTGAAAAAGAAATAAATGCCTTTGAAATTTCCTCTTCTTTTAAAATACAAGGAGACTTTTTAGCATCTAAAAAAAATATAGTAGCGGATCTGGCCAAAAGACCAGAAACTGCAGAACAAGCTAATGCATTTTTAACGAGTTGTAAAGGGGCTACTTTCAAAGTATCCGATGTAAAAATAGCTCCTGGCAAAAGAAAACCAGCGGCTCCATTTACTACATCGACACTGCAGCAAGAAGCAAGTAGAAAACTAGGATACAACGTGTCAAAAACAATGATGCTCGCACAGCGTCTTTATGAGAACGGACATATTACCTATATGAGAACAGATTCTGTAAATTTATCAGAGTTCGCTCTTGCTAGTGCAAAAACTACCATAGAAAAAGACTATGGAAAAGAATACAGCCACACACGTAAGTATACTACCAAAAATAATAGTGCTCAGGAAGCTCATGAGGCTATACGACCTACAGATTTCGATGTGAGCAGTGCAGGTGCAGATGACGGTCAGGAGCGTTTGTATCAACTGATATGGAAACGCTCTATCGCTTCTCAAATGAGTGATGCGGAATTAGAACGTACCACCATAGAATTAGAAAACGATAAAAATAAAGATGTTTTCAAAGCAAAAGGAGAGGTTATCAAATTCGACGGTTTCTTGAAAGTGTACCTAGAAGGTACAGATGATGAGGATGACGAAGAACAAAGTGGACTGTTACCCAAAGTGTCTGTAGGTGAGATACTAGGAGTGAATGAAATAAAAGCAACTCAGAGATACACCAGACCTCCTGCTCGATATACGGAGGCTAGTTTAGTAAAAAGACTAGAAGAGTTAGGTATAGGTAGACCTAGTACCTACGCACCTACTATTAGTACTGTGCAAAAAAGAGGCTACGTAGTAAAAGATGAGATAGAAGGTAAAACCAGAGAATACCAACTACTGACTCTTGCTGATAATCAAGTGGAACAGGTAACTCTGACAGAAAACTACGGTGCAGATCGCAATAAAATGCACCCTAGTGATATAGGGAAAGTAGTCACAGAATTCTTAGTAGAGCACTTTGCTGACATTATGGATTATGGATTTACTGCTTCTGTAGAAAAGGAGTTTGACGAGATTGCTAATGGATTAGTGAATTGGTCTAAAATGATAGACGATTTCTATAAACCTTTTAGTAAAGACGTAGAGAAGACCTTAGAAACTGCCGAAAGAGCAACAGGTGAAAGAGCCTTGGGTAATGATCCCAAGACAGGCAAACCTATTATAGCTCGCATAGGTAGATTTGGACCTATGGTGCAAATAGGTGAGCAAGATGATGAGGAAAAACCTCGCTTTGCTAGTTTATCGAAAGGGCAGAATATAGATAGCATTACATTAGACGAGGCGTTAGACTTATTTAAAATGCCGCGTGTTTTAGGTGAGTTTGAGGAGAAGCCAGTGAAAGCTAATATTGGTCGTTTTGGCCCTTATGTGCAGCATCTTAAACTGTTTGTATCCATTCCCAAGGAAGAGGATGTAATGGAAATAGAGATAGATAGGGCAATAGAACTTATCCTAGCTAAGCGTAAAGCTGATGCTGAGCGGCTTATTAAAAAGTTTGAAGAAGAGCCAGATATAGAGATTCTTAATGGTAGATGGGGTCCTTTCATAAAATCAGGTAAGAACAACTTTAAACTACCGAAGGATTTAGAAGATCCATCTAAGCTAACTCTTGAAGAGGTAAAGGTTATAATGGAGAATCAGCCTGCTAAAGGAAGAAAAGCTCCAGCTAAAAAAGCTCCAGACAAGAGATCTGCAGCCAAGAAAAAGTAGCCATAACGCCACTGTTTCTTCTGTATTTCAGACTTAGGGCGTAGGGCATATTCATAGCAAGAAGACACCCACGTTTATAACTTAAAGTGCAAACGATTTTGGTTTTAGATTCGTTATCTATCTTTGATATGTACTAAGATGATCGACGAAAAAGAACTGCAATCTATGCTCTATCTACTAGATGACTCGGATGAGCGTATAGTGGAGCAGATAGAAACTAAAATTCTATCTTTGGGTATTGAGGTCGTTCCTTTTTTGGAAGGACAATGGCCCATGGAAGAGAGTACTGCACGCCAAGAGCGTATGGTAGAGCTAATCAAGAGCATCAATCAGAATATGCTGGTTAATAGTCTAGAAAAATGGCTAGCTACTGAGGAGCAAGACTTAGTGGACGGCCTACTTATTATCAATAAAATAGCTAATCCAAACGTAGATCGTCAAGTAATAGATAATCTACTAGACAAGATAAAACTAGATGCTTGGCTAGAAATGAATTATGATCTTACCTCTTTCGAGAAGGTCAAAATTCTGAATCATATTTTATTTGACGTCCACGGTTTTAAAGGCGATACTGAAAATTATCATCACAGCAGAAATTCGTTTTTGAGTTCAGTACTTGAACGAAAAATGGGAAATCCTGTGTCTTTGGCTATTATTTACTCTTTGGTAGCTCAACGTCTAAATATACCTGTCTACGGTGTTAATCTGCCGCAGCATTTCATATTAGGATATGTGAGAGATTTTGATTTTGGTCCATTGCTGCGTTTCAATGATGAGCCAGACTTACCAGGAACTGCTGGCAGCAATATCCTGTTTTATATCAATCCTTTCAATAATGGTTTGATATTTAATCATGATAATATTCATAAATTTCTAAATCAGTTAAAACTAGAGCCGCAACAAGATTATTTCAAAGTCTGTACTAATAAGGATATTTTATTAAGAGTACTTACAAACTTAGAAGTATCATTTTCCAAAGAAAAAAAACAACACAAGCTAGAGCAGGTAGTTCAGCTATTACGGGTTTTAAAAACCGAAATCTAACGTTTTATTCTTAGGGTATACTTGTATTGTACGCCGTCTACATTTCCGGTAATCATCTATACTAGGCCGTCAGACTCTGTGAAATTAGGCATACCATTGCCTTTCAGTGCTTTATAGCCTAATGCTATGTAGTCCATAACGCCTTTGAAGGAATAAAACAGATGGTTAAACCAGTAGAATTTAGAATAGCAGCATGCCTATCAATCAGTCCAAAAAAAAGTCAGCAAACCCGCTATTCTTACCACCCTAATATCTTAGCAAATACGAGAGGAGCTACTATCGTAGCGTCACTTTCTATTATGTATTTAGGTGTGTCTATAGCTAATTTGCCCCACGTAATTTTTTCATTGGGCACAGCTCCAGAATAGGATCCATAACTAGTAGTACTATCACTTATTTGGCAGAAGTAGCTCCATAGAGGAGTGGTGCGTTCTAGATCTTGCTCTAGCATAGGTACTACACATATCGGGAAATCACCTGCTATACCTCCACCTATTTGAAAGAAACCAAGTCCTTTGTCCTTAGTAAAGTCGGTGTACCAATCGGCTAAGAAAGTCATATACTCTATGCCGCTTTTCATAGTGCTAGGTTTTAGATTGCCTAATATGCAATTTCCTGCAAAGATGTTTCCCATAGTACTGTCTTCCCAACCTGGAACCACCATCGGTAGATTTTTTTCGGCGGCGGCAAGAAGCCAGCTGTCTTTTGGGTCTATCTGGTAATACTCTTCTAAGCAGCCATCAAGTAACATCTGGTACATGTATTCGTGAGGTAGGAAACGCTCATCTTTAGCCTCGGCTTCTTTCCAAAATCGTTCTATATTACCCTGGAGTCTTCTGAAAGCTTCTTCCTCTGGGATACAAGTATCTGTGACTCTATTGAGGTGTCTGTCTAATAATTCTTGCTCTTGCTGGGGTGTTAGGTCACGGTAGTTAGGAATACGCTCATAGTGGTCGTGTGCTACAAGGTTCATCACATCTTCTTCCAGATTAGCACCTGTGCAACTTATGATATGCACCTTATCTTGGCGTATCATTTCGGCCAGTATTTTGCCCATTTCTGCAGTACTCATAGCACCTGCCAGGGTAATCATCATTTTGTTTCCTTTGGCTAGTTGAGCATTGTACTCATCTGCCGCGTCTACTAATGCTGCCGCGTTAAAATGTAAGAAATACTTATCTATGAAATCGCTGATTGGTTTACTCATCTTCTTATTTTTAGCTAATAATTTTGTTACTCAAACTTAATACCCGAGTATTTTCATCATACTCTCTACGTTTTGTTCTTCTGCAAATAGTTCATCTATTATATTGCCTTCTGCATCTTTGTACAGTAAAATTTTCTTTGGACTGGGGATAAGACAGTGTTTTATTCCTCCCTGGCCACTAAGGCTCTCTTGATAGGCCCCTGTATTAAAGAATCCAATGTATAAAGGTTCTTCGTCGTCGTCTTCTATAGTAGGTAAGTAGATAGCATTTACGTGCTGCTCACTGTTATAGTAATCGTCGCTATCGCAAGTTAGGCCACCGAGTAACACTCGCTCATAGCTTTCGTTCCACTTGTTTAGCGGTAGTAAAATAAATCGCTCACTTATAGCCCAAGCGTCGGGTAGTGTGGTCATAAATGAGCCGTCTATCATATTCCACCGCTCTCTATCGTTTTGTCTTTTTTGGTGAATTATTTTATACACAGTTCCACCACTCTCACCTACTGTATAGCTGCCAAATTCAGTAAAAATATGAGGTTCTCTGACGTTTTTATCAGTGCATTCTTGTTTTATTTGGCCTACTATTTCTCGTATCATGTAGGCATAGTCGTAGCTAAAGTTTAGGCTACGTTTGATGGGGAATCCGCCGCCTATGTTTAGGGAGTCTACAGTGTCACACACGTCTTTTAGCTTAGCATAAACATTTAAGCATTTACGCAACTCATTCCAATAATATGCAGTGTCGCGTATGCCCGTATTGATAAAGAAGTGAAGCATTTTGAGCTCCATGTTAGGTTCGTTTTTAATAAGATCTTCGTAGAACGGTACAATGTATTTATACCCTATTCCTAATCTAGAGGTGTAAAACTCAAATTTCGGTTCCTCTTCGGCCGCTATGCGTATGCCAAGGTTTATCTTTTTCTCTGTACGCCCTTTCAGTAAATGAAACTCACGTGTATTGTCTAGTACTACGTGCAGATTATCAAATCCCATGTCTATGAGTTCAATTATTTTATCAATATATAAATCTGTTTTAAACCCATTGCAAATGATAAATCTATCCTTGGGGAGGAGCCCTTCGCTATGTAGTTTTTTTATCAGATCAAGATCAAAGGCAGAAGACGTCTCAAGATGAATGTCATTTTTTAACCCCTCCTCTATAACGTACTTATAGTGAGAGCTTTTTGTACAGTAGCAGTAGTTATATGTGCCATTGTAGTTATGCTCTGCAAAAGCGTCCGCAAACCAGAACTTAGCTTTCTGAATGTTCTCAGATATCTTGGGTAAATAACTGAATCGAAAAGGGGTTCCGTACTTTTTTGCCAAGTTCATTAACGGAATGTCTCGGTACTGTAGTTCCCCTTCTTTATTGGTATGAAACTCCTCCGTAGGGAAGTTAAATGTTTGATCAATTAGGTCTGAATATTTGTTTTTCAAGGTAGATGTATTGTAGTACAAATTAAAAGATAAAATGCAGTAAATTTTCTTGATTTTTATGTGAAACTATAAAGACGATAAACGTGTTACACAGAGGTACTATTCATAGTCTACTTATGACTGATTTAAGTACCTTTGCAAACTTCAATTAATTTCAATTATCAACGAGCAAGATACCATAAAAATAATAGGTGCTAGAGAGCACAATCTTAAGAATATAGACCTTGAAATACCAAGACATAAGCTAGTGGTATTCACAGGATTAAGTGGTAGCGGCAAGTCGAGTCTGGCTTTTGATACTCTTTTTGCCGAAGGCCAAAGAAGATACATGGATACCTTCTCAGCGTATGCTCGCCAGTTCGTAGGTGATATGAAACGGCCAGATGTAGATAAAATAGAAGGCCTAAGTCCTGTAATAGCCATAGAGCAAAAAACAGTAAGTAAAAATCCTAGAAGTACCGTAGGTACTATCACAGAGGTATATGATTTCCTTAGACTACTCTTTGCTAGAGCGGGCGATGCGTACTCCTATTTGAGTGGCAATAAGATGAAAAGCTATACGGAGCAGGAGATTATCGACTCGGTGAATGATAAATTTAGTCTACAAAAGATGGTGATACTAGCTCCATTAGTCAAAGGTAGAAAAGGACATTACAGAGAGCTTTTTGAACAGTATAGAAAGCGTGGATACACCAAAGTGTGGGTAGACGGCAAGCTGACGGATATAGAGCCTGGGATGCAGCTAGACCGCTATAAAATACATGATATTGACCTTGTAATAGACCGTATAGCACCAGAAGATGCAGGTAGTCTGCGAGTGACAGACTCTATACGCTCTGCCATAAAAATGGGGAAAGGTGTAGTGAGTATACTTAATCCAGAGACCAATGAGCTTACTCATTTCAGTAAGTATCTGATGGATGTAGAAACAGGACTCTCATATAATGAGCCACAGCCTAATCTATTTTCATTTAATTCACCATATGGTGCATGTACTACATGTGATGGTCTAGGTACGAGCTCAGACATATTGAAGGAGGATTTGATACCTAATCCTAAACTAAGTATCAATAAAGGTGGATTTGCTCCACTCGGAGATATAAAAGACAATTGGACTTTTACGCAGCTAAAGGCAATGAGTAAAAAGCTAAAGTTCAGTATGTCTAAGCCTATAGCCGAGATGCCCAAGGATATTCTAGAGTTAATATTACAGGGCACGGATGAGAGATTTGAGGTTGAATATCGTGGGAGCTCTGGTTATAAACAAACGTACGAAACCAAGTGGAAAGGACTGATACCCTCGCTAATGGAGGCATATCATGAGAAAAGTTTTGGTACACTCAATAGATGGGCAGATGAGTTTATGACAGTAATACCATGCCCTACATGCGGTGGAGGTAGACTAAATAAAGAAGCCTTGTCCTACCGCATAGGGGAGATAAATATTGCCGATCTAAGTAATAAAAGTATAGGCGAACTGTATGAGTGGCTGCAGACAGCCAGTGAGACTATGACTGCCCGTCAGCTTACCATAGCCAGTGAGGTTATAAAAGAAATAAGCGAACGTGTAAAGTTTTTAGTAGATGTAGGTCTGTCTTATCTATCACTAAATAATAGTGCCAAAACCCTGAGTGGAGGTGAAGCTCAGCGAATCAGACTCGCTACGCAAATAGGCTCAAAATTAGAGGAAGTTCTGTATATCTTAGATGAGCCAAGTATAGGATTGCATCAGCGAGATAATAAACGATTGATTAACTCCCTAAAAGAACTACGAGATATAGGAAACTCTGTAATAGTAGTGGAGCACGACCGCGATATGATTATAGAGAGCGACTATGTAGTAGATATAGGTCCAAAAGCGGGTAAGAATGGTGGAGAGATAGTGGCTGCAGGAAAGTGGGAAGACATCAAAAATAATGGCACAGTAACTTCTGACTACCTCGGTGGCCAGCGAAAGATAGAAGTGCCCAAAAAGCGTAGAAAAGGCAATGGTAATAAACTAACGCTCAGCGGTTGTAAAGGTCATAATCTAAAAAATATAACCGTGGATTTTCCTTTAGGTAAATTCATAGCGGTAACTGGCGTGAGTGGAAGTGGTAAGAGTAGTCTGATAAACGAAACACTGCACCCTATACTATCTGAGTATATCTACAACAGCAAGAAAAAACCTTTGCCGTATGAAAAGGTGACGGGGCTAGAGCATCTAGACAAAGTTATCACTATAGACCAGTCACCAATAGGGCGTACTCCACGAAGTAATCCTGCCACTTATGTAGGCTTTTTCTCAGATATCAGAAACCTGTATGCTGAGATAGGAGAAAGCAAGATACGCGGCTACAAACCGGGTAGATTTAGCTTCAATGTAAAGGGAGGTAGATGTGAGACGTGCAGAGGAGGAGGCCAGAAGGTAATAGAAATGAACTTCTTGCCAGACTTGCTAGTAGAGTGCGAAACCTGTTCAGGTAGACGTTACAACAGAGAAACACTAGAGATACGATACAAAAATAAGAGCATCAGTGATGTGCTCAATATGACGGTGGAAGAAGCCGTAGTGTTCTTTGAAGCGGTACCTAGTATTTACCGAAAAATAAAAGCACTAAATGACGTAGGTCTAGGTTATATCACTTTAGGACAAAGTAGTACGACTATATCTGGAGGAGAAGCACAACGAGTAAAATTGGCTAGTGAACTGGGTAAAATAAGCACTGGACAAACATTCTATATACTCGATGAGCCAACCACAGGACTACATTTTGAGGATATAAATGTACTACTAGAAGTGCTGCAAAACTTAGTGGAACTAGGGAATACAGTATTGGTGATAGAGCATAATCTGGACGTAGTAAAAGTGGCTGACTATATGATAGACATAGGTCCTGAGGGAGGCCATGGTGGTGGTGAAGTGCTCATTACAGGCACCCCAGAGGAAGTAGTAAAATCTAAAGTAGGTTATACAGCTAAATTTTTAGCTTTGGAAATGTAAGCAGGTGCTTAAAACCTGAGTTCGATTATTATTATGGATTCAGAACATATTTAAGTAGTGAGTTTCGAGTGAAAATGGTACAGGAATAGCGAGCTATTCCAAGACAGTTTTAGGAAGAAAATGGCTATTTAAATGTGTAATCGACCTGTTTTGTCCATAAAACCTCGTGATCATCGTCGTTTTATCTTGATATAGCTCGCTATATCTGCACTAAAACCTCTCTCCTCCAAGGTTTTATGAAAATCTGCATCTCAAAAGAATAGTCGAATCAGGTTACTAGCTCATAGCAAAAGATAATAACGACATAATGTTTCCTATATCGGCCTCTCTCAAAGCTTGTAGATATGCCTTCCTAAGACTTTTGTGATCGGTATACGCAATAGCTCCCCAAGTAAATTTTGGGAGTCCAAAACCTTTTTGAATGATAGTATCGGCTAGAAGTCGTGAGTGCCTGCCATTCCCATTGAAAAAACAATGAATAGATACGATTCTGTGCTTTACGCGAATAGCAATTTCAGCAGGTTCATATACTTTATTACTGACCCAAAAATGAGCATCGTCTATTAGTTTTTTTAATTCTATAGGTATCGTAGCCCTTGAGATGCCTATGTTCTTATCTGTGGTACGAAAAGTGCCCGCCCATTTCCAAGTATCCCCGTACATCTTTTTGTGAAGCCTTGTTATAAAGTTGAGTTCGATTATGTTTTCGGTGGTTGGTTTTTGAGAAATCAACCAAAGCAGAGCTTCGTTTATATTGGTTTGTTCAAAATAATTTAGCTCTGCGTTAGTCGTAATGTAGGCAGGGATTAGCCCTTCTATTTCTTCCTGAGATAGCTCGGTTTGACCATACTGGGGATTTAGGTCTAGTCCCATAAACCTTTAGGTACTTCCTGTGCCAGATTGCTTGCCATCTTAGTGATAGGGTCAGTGAGGTTATTGCCATATACAGCTTGGTTCTCTAGCACCATGTTATGATGGGTGCTCGCTATTATTTCTGTAGCAAGTGCTTTGGCTCTCTTATTTATGAGGGCCTCTAGGCTGCCATCTCTCGGCACAAAACCATATACAAGTTGCATATCCATAGCGGCAGCTACTTCCTTTAGTGTATTTAGGGTAATGCCTCCTTCTGCTTCACGCTCTTCTATTTTTTTGGCACCTTGCTGTGTCATGCTTAGTCGCTTGCCTAGCTGTGCTAGTGTCATATTAAGAGACGTGCGTATGCTGTGTATCCATCCTCTGGTAGGATTGATCGCATTTTTTAAGGTGACAAATGGCTGTAGTTTAGCATCCATTTGCTCTATTATTAGTCTTCTCTTATCTCTCATAACACCACAAAAGTAAACGAATACATTGAGTTTATACAATATATTTAAACAAATACGTTTATTTAACAAAATAATAGTAAACAAATACGTTTATTTAAAGTGTATAATAATAGTAATGTCATTATGAGATGGATTTTAACAATGAAAATACACTGCTGATCATAGTTAGTAAGCTGCTATCTCCGGGTTCTTTTATAGAATATAAATGCCGATATATTTTTGTAGTTCATAGATTTTATGCCTCAAAAAGTTTTCATTTTAAATTGAGAATTAAGCTTTTAAAACTGCCGATAAGTCACCCTTTTGCTTTGGCTTGCTTTTAGCAATTAGTGCGTTATGAGTAAGAAAAAAGTGTCCCTCAAGTGGGCCTTAAAAGAATACGTATGGCCAAGACGTAAAATGTTGAGTATAGGTTTAGTGTTTATCGTTATCCGCAGTTTGTCAGGTCTTGTATTGCCTTACGAAACTAAAAACCTCTTGGACGTAGTAGTGCCAAGTGGAGATATGGCAGAACTTTGGAAACTTATCTTTTTGGTAGCAGGTGCTATATTGATACAAGCTACTACTTCCTTTGTACTCACCAGGCTGCTTAGCGTAGAAGCTCAACTGCTTATAGCTCAACTGCGTGCTCAGGTACAGAAAAAGTTGCTTACGTTACCTATTTCTTTCTTTGACAATAATAAAAGCGGAGCACTAGTAAGCCGTGTGATGAATGATGTAGAAGGTGTAAGAAACCTAGTAGGTACTGGATTAGTGCAGCTGATAGGCGGTACGGTGACAGCTATAGTAGCATTTGTATTTCTGATTAAAATCAATGCAATGATGACGCTCTTTGTTTTCTTACCTGTAGGACTATTCGGGTTCATAGCTTTAAAAGCCTTTGGGTATATACGCCCTATCTTCCGCGAACGCGGAAAAATAAACGCAGAAGTAACCGGTAGACTAACCGAAACGCTTAACGGTGTGCGTGTTATCAAAGGTTTCAATGCAGAGAATCAAGAAAATAGAACCTTCGAGGAGGGAGTAGATAGATTGTATCAAAACGTAAAAAAGAGTCTGACAGCAACGGCTCTTATGACTAGCTCCAGTACTTTCTTACTTGGTATGGCTACGGTAGGTATCATGGGTATGGGTGGCTACTTCATTATGATGGGAACTATGACTGCTGGAGACTTGATTTCATTTCTATTGTTCCTAGGTTTTATGGTGGCACCCATAGTGCAGATGAGTAATATAGGAAGTCAACTTACCGAAGCTCTTGCAGGACTAGATCGTACGCAGGAACTGATGAATATGACCGAAGAAGATGACCCTGAGGTTCGGAACGTGATACTAGAAGATATTCAAGGAAACATGGTATTTGATAATGTAGGTTTCAGTTACGAAGATGATAAAGACGTTTTGCGTGATATTAGTTTTGAAGCCAATGCAGGAAGCGTAACGGCACTGGTAGGCAGCAGTGGTAGTGGTAAGTCTACTATAGCTGGTCTGGCAGCTACATTTCTTAATCCAGTGAGTGGTAAGGTGACTATGGATGGTAAAGATCTAGCTCACGTTAATCTCAGTAGTTTTAGACAACATCTAGGAGTGGTCCTGCAAGATGATTTCTTATACGAAGGCACGATCAGAGAAAATATCCTTTTCCCAAGACCAGATGCTACAGAAGAGGAAGTACAGTCTGCGGTAAAAGGGGCATATGTAGATGAGTTTACAGATAGATTTGAGGATGGACTAGAGACTGTGATAGGGGAACGAGGAGTAAAACTAAGCGGTGGTCAACGACAACGTATCTCTATAGCAAGGGCATTGTTGGCAGATCCTAAAGTGATTATCTTAGATGAGGCTACCTCTAACCTAGATACTGAGAGTGAGAGTTTTATCCAGAAAAGTCTAAACGTATTGATGAAGGATAGAACTACTTTTGTGATAGCACACAGGCTCAGTACTATACAGCAAGCAGATCAAATTCTTGTGATAGAAGACGGACACATAGCAGAGCGAGGTAAACACCAAGAGCTACTAGATGCTAAAGGACGCTACTACGAGTTATATACATATCAAAGTAGGATATAGTTCTCCCTGCCTGCCGCAGGCAAGGGTAAATGAAACAAGCTGCGTATCAGAGATATCTGGCAGTCTGCTTTCTTGTTCAGTTCTCGGTACAATTTTGCAGAAGCAAAATCACTCGAACTGACAACATCGCTTAACTGAATTTCTTATTGGCTCCTTGTCATTTCGAGTGAAAGCATCACAGATGATTTTGTATCGAGGAATAAGACAAGGTACAGATGGAGTCACTCAAACTTCTTCTTTGAAAATAGTGGTAGTCTATCCGCGTAATCATTTATTAAAGCCCGCTTCTTAGCTTGAGACCATTTCTTTAATTGTTTTTCTCTTGCTATCGCTTTGTCAATGTATTGAAACTCCTCTTGATAAACTAAAAGTGTTGGTTGACGATAATGGGTGTAGGATGACTCGTTATACCCTTCTAAATGTTCTTTCTCTCTTCTATTTATGTTGTTTGTGACACCGGTATAATAAGTGTCATCACTACAGAGAAGTATGTAAACAAAATAGAGGTGCTCTTTCATGCTTTACAAATATAGAATACAAGTTACGGAATACTAGTTGTTTACTTCTCGGTAAAATTTTGCTGATGCAAAATCACTCGAAGTGACAACGCCCCGACAACTGAAAGGCAATCGCGAAGACGCTTGTTCACTTCTCGGTAAAATTTTGCTGATGCAAAATCACTCGAAGTGACAACGCCCCGACAACTGAAAGGCAATCGCGAAGACGCTTGTTCACTTCTCGGTAAAATTTTGCTGATGCAAAATCACTCGAAGTGACAACGCCCCGACAACTGAAAGGCAATCGCGAAGACGCTTGTTCACTTCTCGGTAAAATTTTGCTGATGCAAAATCACTCGAAGTGACAACGCCCCGACAACTGAAAGGCAATCGCGAAGAAGCTTGTTCACTTCTCGGTACGATTTCGCCTTTGGCGAATATCACTCGAAGTGACAACGCCCCGACAACCGAAAGGCAATCGCGAAGAAGCTTGTCAGTTCGAGTGGCTCTCATCGAAGATGAGGCTGTACCGAGAACAGACAAGCCATCACTCGAAGATGCTTTTGTACCGAGAATAGACTTTACAGAGAAGAACCAAACACCTGCTTTAGTATTATTTCCGTAATTAAGTAGGTGGGTTTCACGCCGGTAGTACCCAGACCACCACTGGCCAGTGTGCTGCCTGTCTCTAGCGGATTATCACTGGCATAGTACGCATAGTTCACACATACATCGGTGCGAATACTCTTCCGTATTTTAGCGTGAGCTTGTATCGCTTTTTGGTAGTGAGCACCTTCCATCTCTAAGCCTACTACACCCCAGGTACTTCTATTGAAGTAGCGAAGAAGATCTTTGTTTTGGAGTGATGTGCCCAGCACAGATATCATAGCACCGTCGTACACACCTATATTGTGTCCTTCCAGATCACTTATCTTGAGTCCGTTTTCAAAAGGATAATTATCCGCAGTACCTTCAAAAATGTGAGAAGAAGGAATCATAATATCTCCCTTGCCGCCGGTCAAAATACCCGCCTTACCCATTATGGAGATAGACGATACATTGAGGTATATTGCCTTGCCTCCATTTGGTTTATAAGGCTTTAGCAGCTCGTCCATAGTCTCGTAGGCTTGCTCACCAAAGGCATAATCCATCACTACTATCACAGGCTTATCTGCGTTATCTAGGTTTTTTATTTTAGCTGCATAGTCACCAGAGGAGTATTTAGCCGTATCAAAAATCTGTACGTCTATATTGGTGCCGCTCTCATCTTTTATGAAAGTCATCCCTTCTTTGGTAGCTACTTTTACTACCGCATCTCTATGCTTAGAGTTAGCACTCAGCTCCTCAAATAGTTGAAGTTTATTCTGTCCTTTTAGTTTTGTTTTCAGCGTTTCTGGAGCGTAGAGCGAGTTTTGTACACTGTGCATATTGGCACTGATAATGTGTATGGGTCTGTCCAATAATCCTTGGGTATGCAGTTGGGCTTTTATACTATCTGCCCATCGCTCGCCGTGTATATGTTGGCCTAGTGTTTCGCGTAGTACAGAGCTAAAGGTGATAGTACGTTTAGTCTCGTGCAGTATCTCGTCTAGAGCCAACTTACCCAGCCAGTAGATGATATCTAAAAAACGCTCAGGCTTGTCTGCACTACTAAACTTAGCATACACACCACTCACTTCTTTAAATGTGCGTCCTAGAATATTTGCCGTATGAGAGAGAGCTATTTCTCGCTCATCTTTGGTCAGATTTTTCTTTTGAAGGACTGCAGCTTCTAGTTTTTGCCAATCTCGGTTTACATCTCCATTTTCATTGATGAGCACCTGCTTCATGATCTTATGACTCTCTATGAATAGGAAGGTAAGGTGGGTCAGTATATCATATATCTCTGAGCGGCCACGGGTGATTTCTATATTCATCTGCTCTGCGTCTATGCGGTAGCAGTTTCGTCTACGCTTAGGCGGTATAATAGGCGTGAAATGCGTATCTGAGTAACCCTCTTCACTCGTTAGATTGATAAATCTGCATTCTTCTATGCCCTCTGGTAGGCGATCTATGACGTACAGTAAGCCATCCAGCTCCACCTTCTCTTGTGCTATGCTGCCGTATATCTCCGGACTAAGGGTGAGCAGAGCTTCACGTAGTGTCTCGCCACTCACACCCATAGGCTTATAGAAGCCACGGTTAAAAAGGTGACGCATCGTCACAAAAAGGCGTTGTATAGCATCGGTGCTTTCTTGGGCTGTGGTGCGGGAGTATGTTGTGTTTTTCTTCATTAGTGATTCACGAAGATAACGAAAAGCTAGGGGAGGTTAGTTTGCAAGAAAAAGATTGAAACACTAAGACACTAAGGAGACGTGTCAATTGATTGGTAACTTGACAAATAAAGTAAGACTTTGAGTTGCTACAAATGGCCTTCTATATCAAACGCTAGGATGAGCAACTACGTATATGAAACTTAGTGCCTTAGTGTTAAATTTTACGAAGAAATTACCCAAAAATACACCGAAGTAAAATGACACAAACTCCCTACTAACACAAACACGTGAAAAATAGCGTGATTATACTTTACGTATTGGGGAAAGCTATAAAACACAGCACCCACGATATAGGACAGACCGCCAGCCAGCAGCCAGTACAGTCCGTGAGTAGGCAGATTAGCCATGAGTGGATTAAAGGCAAATAAGACCATACAGCCCATAAATACGTACATTAACGTACTGAGTTTATCGTATCTGCCTGTGAAAAATAACTTGAGGGTAACACCTGCCAGAGCAAAGGACCATACGCACCCAAATAGAATCCATCCGGTTTTGCCCGCTAAGGTAATCAAGCAAAAAGGCGTGTATGTACCTGCTATGAGAATGTATATAGCCGCGTGATCAAAGATATTAAGCCGATTTCGGAGTGTAGGTTTAGTAGCACTATGGTAGAGCGTAGATGCAGCGTATAGTGTAAGCAGCGAAGCTCCATATACTGCCGCACTTACTATGTAGGTGGTATTACGCGTGCCTATGGCTTTTACCAGCAAGAGCACAGTACCCACTACACTGAGCACAAAACCTAGTCCGTGAGACCAGATATTAAATCGTTCTTCGGTAGGTGAATATACGGTGGCTTGGTATTTGGTCATTTTGGTGTGCGAAGATGGGGTTATAATGGACTAAAGCTTATTACTATATAACTCAGCTAAAGTAGTAGTAAAAGGATATGCAGAAGCATGTTGCGTCTGATAGTTTGTTAACTTTTTGAAGTTCCACTCTGAATTGCCAAAATCTTTTAAATCTACGGGTTCTAACTCTATAACTAAGTAATAATCTTGTGATGGATTTGCGTATTTAAGTTTTTTCATTTTAGCCTTAGAAAATACACGTGGTCCTCGACTGACTATTTTCCATAAATCACCTGATTCTTTATCCTTGTGAGTATGTAGTAAGAGATATTTAGAGCTAACAGTTTCTGTGTCTAAGACTAAAGATCCACTGACTGAATCCATCCTGAAGTTGTATTTTTTATTCTTGACTATCCAATCGTATTGAGAAATAGTGTTGTAAAATCCGACTAAAACATTAGTGGTTTGAGGTAACAGTTTTTCTTGTCTGTGGCTTGCGTTCTCATTAATGAAATATTCGGGCATTCTCTCTCGAACGATGCTTGGTGCATCTTTATGAGTGACATAGTTAGATTGAGCTTGCTGCTCACTTTGAGAAGCTCTGTTTTCTAGGGTTTCTAAAACCTCATCTATGAACTGCTCAAGTTCCTCTAGTTGCCCTGCTTCCTGTGAGGGATTAAGAGCAAATGCCCCTAAGCCAGGTATTATCTCATGGAACCCTCTTTTCTTCTGGAGTTCTGTGCCGGGGTACAAGATATATGCTCCACTAGTTCGTCTAATGGCGTCTTTATATGCGTGCATTTTAAGCAAATCTCCATTCCTGTATTCTCCGATTCTTTCTTGAGTTTTAATTTCGTCAACGTCATTCAACTGCTCGTCATCTATATTGAATTGATCAACTTTGTACTTGGCATCAAAGTGAATGTGAACTATCAATTCCTCTTCCTCTGATTTCTCCTGTGTCTTATCTGCAGGCCAAAAAGATAACGTATAGTCTGGACGCATACTGGTGGTCCAACTACCCGAAAGTTTATCATTCTTGAACACTTTGCCTCCACTAAATACACGATTGAAAGAAAAGCCAACGTTAAAACTTCTTGTATGCGAACTATGAGAACCCGTTAATTCTAAATGTGTTCCCCCTTTTAATCGTAGATGCATTTTGTCGGCATCTATTTCTATTAACCTTTCGTCATCTTTGGTTTTGATATCAAACTTCTTCTTGAATAAATCGTGTAGTTCAAAAAATAACCAATATTCATATAGGGTAGCTATGTTCTTTTTACCTGCAGTATAAACGTCTTCTCCACCTTTCCAAGTTAGACTTGCTGCAAGCTCGCTCATTAGCCAAGTTCGCAGTATCTGGCGATAGCCAGTTTTGCGTTGTAGTGTTGGGCTTCCTAGCGGTAGTGATGTTGGACGTGATATTTCATTGAAAAATGACTGCTGTAAGAATGATTCTAATTGGTCTGAGGCTTGCTTAGCTTCTTTGTACTCTCTAGATTCTTTGATGCCCATTCGTTCTTTGAATAAGTCAGCACATTCTTCACAAAATCGTAAGTAGACATTCAGCACATGTTTGATAAACCGATTTTCAGGATTATCTAAGTTTTCTACCTTTCTTGCACTTGTCAGTCGGTTTGGTACAGAGACTAAGTGCTCCAGTTGATGGCCTTTAGGTAATGGACTTCTATTGCCTTTGCTGGCTAACTGGCGTACCATCCCACTTTTAAATCTTCGTATGCTTCTTATGTCTTTTTCCTCCTCTTCTATGCTCCACGTAGTCTTCGGAGATGATATAATACGCAATATGGCTTCTTCAAATTCGGGGGCCTGTATAAGTGAGTGGATGAAGGTAAACCGCTGATAGATAGTTTCATTATCTTTTTCGTAATCTATTTCAAAACTCTGGCGTACAGGTGAGTTTACTTGCATTAAAAGGTCACTGCTTTTCGAAGCAATGTCTTTTAACATTTTTTGATAGTTCTTCCTATAACTACTATCTATTTCCGTATCAAATTTTGTGGCTAAGACTTCTATCTGTAGAGCATTTTCTTGCTCGCCTACATTTAGGCTAAGTGTGCCAACATAGTTTCGAGTTGTAATCCTGCCGTAGGAGAAAGAGTCGCTTGGATTTGGAGAAACCACACCGCTAGTAGAGCAACTTAATTGAACGTCTTTTTTGTCAATCTCGTATGTGTAGCTGTGAGCTTCTAATATTTGATAAGGAGCTTCACAGATTTTCTCAGCTTTCTCTGGCTCCATATAGAAGCATTTGTCTTTTGGGTCTCCATCAGGAATGATAGAAACAGTGACTATCTCACCCTCATAGTTCAAAGGAATCCGTAATATGCCCTTCTCGTATAGCATATTCTATGCTTCAGCGTAGCTTGCAAATCCATTGTCTCGTGCATTACGATACATACGAGTGATTTTTTCGAACGAAAGTGGATACTTTACTTTAGTAACATCTGATAAGTCTGCTTCTTCCTTAGCAAAGTACTCTGTCTCCACATTTACACTTTTATCTTTTAAGCATTTAGTGCCTAGGGAGATTAACACCTTAGATAACTTGCGTCTACTGCCATTTAGCTTAGGCAGCATCTTTTGCATGATGGCAATATCTATGCTTTCATCTTCATTATCCACTCCTAACTTTTCTAGGTTGGTGATTAGTTTTACCATTTCATTAGCCGTTCGATACCCAAACTCTGCACCCGTTTTTTGAAGGTCTTCAAAGAAGGACACCAATTCGTCTTTGGCATCTTGACTAGCGGTTATCTCCTTGGATAGGCTCTTCTTTAAAAAGGATGCAGCCATAGAAGCACCTTTAGCTTTTATGATATCTAAGTCTATATCTTTTGGTGCTTTAAAGAATCCTTCTATTTCATCTTTCGTCACCCTAAACTCTATAGTATTGGCTCTGTCTAGCACTTTAGGACTAAACATATACGTAGTTTCGTCTATGTTTACAGTACCTATAATGAATAGATTTTTTGGCAGATTTAGTTTCTTCGGGATAGGGTTCTCTGGATTATTCTTTATTTTGTCATTATCGTGTAGCTGAATCTCTGCTTCAGAGGATTCCATAGTACTGAGGAAATCTGCAAAATAGCGTTCTACATGGCTCAGGTTCATCTCGTCTAGGATAAGGAAATAAGGTCGATCTTGATTTGCTTGTGCATTCATTACTAATTGAAGAACACCATTATCTGGGTGCACATATTCACCAGCATCTAATGCATTAGGGAAACCAAGAAGCGGTTCTCTATTGGTCCAGTCTGCACCTACGGGTACTAGCTTATACTGAGACTTATCTTGGCATATCCACATCACAAAAGCCTCTGCCAGCTTTGTCTTGCCGCTACCTGATAGTCCGCTAAGTAGTACGAAGGGCTTGGTAAGGAGGGAAGCGATGAAGCGTTGGATAAGTTGGCTGTTATATTCTAGACCTGCTTTAACACAATGATTTTCAAAACTTTCAATTTGAAAATCGTTCTTTACTTCATTAAAAAGTTGATTTTGAGCATCGTCATTTAATCCTTCTTCTTTAGGTGAGCTTAATTCAGCAGAAACTAGATTGTTTATTTGTCTACTTAATAATTGTATAACCATATTTCGGTGTTTTTTGGCACCCCCTCCGATAAATAATTCTTTGAATTCGTCAACTTTCCAAGCCCCGTGATTGATAGATCCTTTAATCAGATGATAGTTCATTGCTAAGGAATATTGACCTTTTTTATTTATTAACAGCTTGGCTTCAACACATCTTTCGCAAAACTGTCTAAGTGAGTCAATTACGGATCGGGAGCTATTAGAGGGCACTAAATTTGGTACATTCTTGGCTAGACTATGAATGTCTTTTGAAGTGCTTAAGAGGGCTTCTATTATCTCATTTAGAGGTTGAACAATGATATCGTTTATTACAAAATTTATATTTAAACAATATGTTTTTAAGTAGTCGGTATAGTTTATTTTTCCTAGATTATATAATTCGGCAGTCCTTGACAAATGATACTTACCATCATCATCTTCATAATAAATGCCTAATTCTCTAGAAATGGTATAAGCTGTTTTGTAGGCTCCAGGAACAAGCTTGCCCAGTGTTGTGTGCTTTTCAAAAGATTCCATCATTACCTCTCCCGGATCTAAATTGCTGTTTTTACTCAGTTTTGAGTAAAGATCAATGTAGGCTTGGAATAGTCCTAAGTTTAACTTTCTCCATTTATCGATGTTTATTCCATTCATTAGTTGCATATGTCTATTTTTATTTAGTCCATTGTTCCGCCATAGCTTTAGCCATACCGGGGAATGTCTTACTTCTTAGTGTTTGTCTTTCCTCTCTAGTCTTTGCTTCTGTTAAAGCATCGCTATACCATTTTGGTTGACTTTTTCCGCTTTTAAAAACTACCCGTTCGCCTTTACCAACCATATCGGTTGGCACTAGTTTTGGAAGTCCTCTTAACCACAGACAAGTCGTTTTTGTGGCTTCATCTCCAAACATATAAGGTTGGACAATCTGTGTTGGTTTATCATATCGGGTACTGACTATTCCGACAGGATTTTCAACCGCTATCTTTTCAATAGGAACCTCACATAATTTAATGAAAAATTCGAGAGCTTCTTCTCGGTGTATTGCTCTATTTGGAAATCTCGGGTGGGGTCTTCTTTTCTTAGTAGGAAGGCCCTTGTCTTCAGGATCGTAGTACCATTTTGCCCCGCTTACTGCTAAAAATGTGCAAGGAGGATGAGCAATCATCATTTCCCAAGGTTGTTCTGAAAAAGAAGATTTCCCGTTTTGAAGTTTACCGCCCTTATTTTCAATTATCTCAAATACATCATTTTGAAAATGCCATTTAGGCTTTCCTCCACTGCAAGGTAGAAGGTCACAGCTAAAAGCTTCATGGCCCAATTTTCTTAACTCTTTTGTAATTGCTTGGCTTTCTTCACAAGCTACTAATATCCTCATTATCCTTTGTTTAGTACTTTACTTATTCCTATTGCGATGCATTCAGCCATCTGTGGCGGCACTGCATTCCCTATCATTTTATAACAACTGCCCATACTTCCAACAAACTCAAAATCCTTTGGAAAGGACTGTAAGCACCCAGCTTCTCTGATTGTAATACTTCGTGCTTGTTCCTCGTCAGGATGGATGAACATCAAGCCATCTTTATAAAGGTGAGCAACGATTGTTGGAGAAGGTTTATCCCATTCAAGGTTCCTGTATTTTGCATGATTTGAGTTTTTATTCATGATATTATTATAGAAAGAAATTTTCTCAGGACTAGTCTTTGAATTCATTTTTTCGCGTATCCATCTTTTAAAAAGATTGACATCTCGAGTATTATGAAACCGTGGCGTATGAAGGGAAACTTGTTCTTTAGTATTCGCTAAGTGGGAAACGTTTTTTCCATCTTTTTTTATGGCAGTTTTGAGCGGAGTAAATTGCGGTAAAGTCCCTATTGCAGTCTTAACGGTCATTTTAGAATTCTCTTTCTTTTCCGAGTCAATCGCAGAATAAATTCCTTCAAGATCTATATTTTTGTCTTTTTTTACACCGACTATAATTATCCTTCTTCTCTTTTGTGGAGTATTAAAGTCATTGGCTGAATAAACGGATTTTTGCATTAGTGCAGGCTTTCGTATTTCATAACCTATTGCCTCAAAAGCCTCGTAAATTCTTTCTGTCACTAGTTTATTGCCCGGTTTTGCACTTAGCAATCCGGGGACGTTTTCAAAAACAAAAGCTTGGGGTTTAAAAAAGTCGACCACTTTAACGAAGCTTTCAAATAGGTAGTTTCGGTAATCATCTTTCATTGAATTCTTGTCTTGTGCTCGCCCCGCAATAGAGTAGGCTTGGCACGGAGGACCTCCGATAATTAAATCTACTTGTTTTCCTTGAGCTAAAGATGCAATTCCACCGTGAATAATTGAAGGATGGTTGTTTGGCTCATACTTCAACTTTGTTTCTTCATTCCAAGAACCTTCTAGTAGTTCTTCAGTAAGTTGAATGTCAAAGTAAACTACTTGCTTTCTTGCATCTTCTTCAGTATGATTCCACTTATCTGTTAACCGCTTTCTAAGTGTATTTACCATTGGCATTTCCCACTCTACGTGAGCTAAGCCCTCGAAATTTTCGCTTGCTAAAAATCCTTCACTTAATCCTCCACACCCAGCAAATAGATCTATAAACGTTAGTTTCTCTTTTTTCACTTTGTAGCCACTAATAATTCTCGTACATCAATATTCAATGCTTTTGCCACCTGAAACAGATTTTCAAGTCTGGGTTGCATCTCATTTCTACACCATTTAGATATGGTGTTTGGATTTTTGCTTATTTCTCTAGCAAGCCAAGTACTGGTCTTGTTTTGCTCTGCTAGAACTGCTTTGATTCTGTTTAAATTCTGTTTGGTCATATTATTGTCTAATATGCGAAACTCAAATTTAATAGAGAAATTAACTTGCAAATAGCTTATTAATAAGCTATTAAGATGGCAAAATATACCGTAGTATATTTAAAATACGCTTTAAAAGCATAAAAAATAATTATAATTAGGATGTTATTTTATTTATTAGATTTTGTCCACATTGGACTATTTCTAATCCCAACATCCACCCCAAAACGTCCCTACACTTATCCTCGCAGGCAGGGTAGTATGCACCATGAGAGCGGGTAGTTATAGCACTGCTAGGCGGTGCTCCCCACCAGAATTCGGCTATGGCCAGTGGTGTGAGGTTGTGCTGGTAGGCGTATTGCAGTAGCTTGGGTGCTGCACATTCTCCGGCTCCAGCTGGTGGCGTAGCAAATAGGTCTTTGGGTGTGCGTAGCTCTCCTGCGGCATTGGAGAATTTGTAGGCCGCAAAGAGTTGACCCTGCTGGCTCACCCAGTGGCAAGTAGGAGTAGTAGGAATCATAGCATGAAGCCTATACGTCTAGCTTTTGAAAATAGCGACATACTCCTTAAATATAAAGAGTCTATTGCGTTTGGATCCTG
>Ga0209390_10002963_pt1 | contig 28575 bp, 27 predicted proteins | sample BON01_FD_187212 | JGI IMG/M metagenome (GOLD analysis project Ga0209390, IMG submission 187212) | Freshwater microbial communities from Lake Bonney liftoff mats and glacier meltwater in Antarctica - BON-01 (SPAdes) (version 2) | ecosystem: Environmental > Aquatic > Freshwater > Ice > Glacier...
ATGGCTTTATGCTGAACATCATTGCTGGGCTTATCGCTTACTCACTTAAAGAAAATAAACCTTCGCTAAGAATGAGTAGCGAAGTATTTAGCATGATGATCGTTTCTTAACCAGATCTCAGGTTAAGTAGTAATGTTGGTTATATTGATGTTTGGATCAATCAATAAGGTTGCAATTTCATCACCCGTGTCGAAAGTATAAGCATCGTAAATAATACCATTTACACCCTCCATTGTTCCGGCTGAACTCCATGTATCACTAGAAGCTAATGAATCACCAACATCACCATGAATAATTAACATATTAGTATCATCAGAGGCACCTAATACATCAGCCGCACTTAACGTCAAGGTGTCATTACCCATTCCAGAGATATCAAGTATTTCAACATTGCTCAATGATAATGAGCCGGCACCTAAATCAAAGTTACCTTCAATATTAATACCCACTGTATCAACATCCATTGCATTCTGGACCAAATCACCATTTGTATCCAACGCCTCACCAGCATTAATATTGTAAGATGTATCCATCAGATTATTGAGTGTAATTAGATCATCACCACCATCAGTTGTAACAGTGAACGTTTCATCGGCATTGGTAACTAGGTCGGCATCTGCTGCTGTTATAGTCACAACATCAGCCGCTTCACCAGTTTGAATAGTGCCACCCTCAGCATCAGTGATAGTCACCGTTGAAGGAGCGCCATCCCGGGTGAACACGTCAGTCTGATCAAAACCATCTACAGTAATATCCGCTGCAGCATCGACTCTAATAGCCACTGCATCAACGGGATCTGTCGTATCAGTCTGTGTAAGCTGAATGGTACGACCTGTTATGTCTATCGTTACATCGCTATCCACAGCAAGACCACTATCTGCAGGTGTTAACACATCATTGTTGTTTGCACTATCGAATGAATTATATTGGGTATGGCTGTCCACATCTTCCGTCAAAGTCACATACGTACCAGGTTGAACGGTACTAATAGCTAAAGAATGGATGCCAGAGTTAGTCACATCTGAGTTACTAATTGTCGAAACTAAAGTGCCGGTGCCAGTGGATGTATCAATACGATAGATAAAACCGAGGTTATCTGCGCCCCATAAAGTACCACTTTCGTCAAATGATAGGCCATCAATGGTATCCCCAATACCTGTTCCAATTTTACTAGCAGCTCCGGTAAAATCATTCGCAATTGAATATAGCTGAGATCCTGATACAAAGTAGAACGAATCCGTCGATTGATCGTAGGCCAATGAATCAACTTTCACACCGCTATTAGTAAAGCTACTAGCCAGTGTCAAATCACTAATAACAAAACTATCCAAATCGGCAGCAGCTATTTGATAAATTGAGTTATTAATAGCCATATACAGGTTGCCAACACCATCAAATGCCATACCTGATGTACTAGTATTAAATAAAGGATTCGAAGCTAAAAGTTCAGCTTCGCCAGTGGCCGTATTTACGCGTACAAATCCATTTAAATTCCCTTGATCAGCTAAGCCATAGAGATAACCATCGACCGGATTTAATGTTAGTGATGAGAATTGTGCTTTATCGTTACCATTAACAACTACTTGACCAATTTGGAATGTAGCACCTGTAGCCAAGTCATGCCATATAGGAATGCACCTGTATGACCACCACCGGCGATAGAATAAGCCAAGCCTGCAGGGAAGTCTGGTATGTCATTATCTAAAATCGTACCAATACCTTGTGTATCACTAATCGTCGCATTAACAGGTGTAGCCAAGTTAACAGTGAAATTCTCTGTTAATTCTTGTACTAAATCATCTGTCACATTTAAGGTAATGGTTTTACTGGTTTCGCCTGCGTCAAAGTTGAGTGTGCCAGATAAAGCATCTAATGCACTGTAGTCGCCAGGAGTTAAAGCGGTATCGGTATTTACGCTGTAGTTAACACTTGAAGCCAATTCTGTAGCGCCTGTTTTAGTCACGGTAAAGGTGATCGTACCATCTACACCTTCTGTCACTTGAACATCATTAATGTTGAATACGGGTAAGTCACCTGTGTTGCCACCTTCGTCAGCAATCGTACCCGCTTGTTGACTATCTGTAATGGCCAATGGAACACTGTTGCTAACCGCTGACGTTAAGTTAACATCAAAGGTTTCAATGCCCTCATACACCTCATCGGCTGCTGGGTTAACGCGTAAGTCAAGCGTGGTATCGCCCGCGGCAATGGTCACTTCACCATTGCTCGGTACATTAACCCAGTTCGCACCATCGAAATATTGGAAGGCACTGACATCAGCAGGTAATTCAATTGGATTGCCCGTCGTACCAGCTGACAATGTCACGACAACTATCGTATCAAAGGTACTAGCATTGGTCATCACAACTTGATACTCAGCACTATCGCCAGCATCACCATACACTTCACTACCATCATTTGGCTCAACTGCGGTTGGGTCAACCGTTATTAGAGAAATGGTGGGTAGATCGTTATCTAAAATTGTACCAATTCCTTGGCCATCAGTAATAACAGCATTCACTGGTGCACTCAAATTAACTACATACTGTTCTGAAATTTCAGTAACATTATCACCAAACACATGAACTTCAATTGTTCCAGTCGTTGAGCCAGCAGGTATCGTTAAGGTACCCGATGTAGAACCATAATCATTGTTACCCACACCAAAACCACCAGAAATTGCCGTACCATCAGCTGTTGTGAAATTGACAGTCACATCTTCGGTAGTTACCGCGCTTAAAGTAACGGTGAATGTCGCGATAACAAATGGTCTATCTTGAGATTCGGAGAATTGCTCTTGATAATTGACAGGCTCTGTTACCGTTACGTCATTAATTGAAATCGAAGGAATCACAGGAATCACAGGACTTTCAGTAATTCTAGTAATAGGCCCTTAAAGCTCTTCTATACTTTCAGGGAAAGCCACTGAAATTCCAGTAGTGTCAAAGCCTGAGGTAGGTATCACTTGTGGCGCAAGGTAATCTATAACGACAGGCTGATGCCCTTCATTACCTTCCACTTGCGTACCTGCACCTGCAGCGGTTGCATCTGTGACTTGAGTTGGATCGACACCTGCTAAAATAGCAGCTTGAATCGCATCAGCATCAGCCATTACGGCAGTTTCTGCTAGCGATTCAGGATTAAACACGGTGTTATCAAGTAAGGCTTGGGAATCACGTCCAAGATCCATAAAGCTACCATCAGAAAATTCAATTTCAACGGCACCCCCCCGTGCCTGTTGATACTAATTCGTCAGCATAGACACTATCACCAACGTGTAGATTTCGAGTTGAACGATCTACAGATGTTGCTGTCACTGTATCCGTCAGCGCTTTAACAATACCAATTTGAGTAGCCATGGTTTCTCTCCCAAGAAAACTTACCTTACAATCACTGTGATAGTTACATTAACCCATTATTAGAAAGTAATGGTCATACTCCGATTCATTGTAATCACAACGTACTAAAAAGAAAATAAGATCACAATTCACGCCATATTTATAGGATATTGTTTGTAATAGCTTTTATCACTTCTATTTTTTATACTCACTTAGTGGCCTTTTCAATAACGGTTAACACTTATTCCTAATATAAACCAATAAGTAACTGATTGTTATATCTATGAACACTTATTTTTAATGTGTAAACTTTTATTTGCACATTAAATCTGTTTGTGTATTTTCTGAAAATGGTCGGGCATTCTTCTGGGGAAAAATTAACAATACCATCACCAGAACATCGTAAGGAGATAGAAATATGCTTAGATCTTGATAGCCGCCAATTAAACCCAAAACAAACCTGAGCAAAGATTTCCAGCTAGATCAAATGGTCATCATTTTTAATTAGATTAAAATTGGCAAATCACGCCATAGGTTAGCGGCTACCGCTCTTAGGTTGGACTTCATTCCAACATGTCGGGTTAAAACCCGACCCAGCTGTAGCTTGCATTTCAATGCGACAAAACAAACATTTAGCGAGTCGCCGTACTCGTACTTATTATTGTACGAAACCAACAAATTAAAGAATTAAAAGCTCAAATAACAACTAGCTCTGTGGGTTGGACTTCAGTCCAACATCGTCGGGTTAAAACTAAACCTTGTGTAACACATCAACAAAAAATCCTCGGCACATTGTGCCAAGGCTTGGTTTTGAACTTCAACAGAGCTTATCCTACACTGACCTTCGTTCTACAATCAATCGAGTCTGACCCCATTGATTCAATTCATTGATTCACCATTGATTCATTGATTTGCTGGTCTGACCCCTTTGATTCATTGCCAATTCTATATTTGCCTCCTATAATGTACGGTAACCTAGTACATAAAGAGAAATAAACATGGATACGATCAGTGTCAATAAATTTAGAGACAATATTAAAAATTTCGTTGAAAAAGTAATAAGCGAACACCTTCCACTTAAAGTGACTCGCCGAAATAATGACGATTTCATAGTTATCAGCGCTGAGGACTGGGAGCGCGAGCAAGAAACCTTATATATCCTACAAAATAGCGATTTAATGAAACAAATTTCTGCTTCAGTTGCATCGAATACTTCAAGCAAAGGCTACAAACCAACGACCAAGGAACATGATGAGATCACTGGTATTTGAAGGCAACACATGGGCTGCCTATGAAAAATTAAGACAACAAGATCAAAATCTGCACAAAGCGCTCTGCAAAATACTAAAAGAAATGCTTCGTGATGATCCGTCTACCGGCGTAGGCAAGCCAGAAGCACTCAAACATAATCTTTCTGGCTTATGGTCCCGTCGTATCAGTCAGAAAGACCGCTTGATATACAAATACGATAACGACTATATTTATATTTTCGCTATTGGCGGACATTACGACCAATATTAGCGAAACTGCTAATACAGTCACACAAACAAAAAAGCCTCGGTACATTTTTGTACCAAGGCTTTGTTTTGAACTTCAACAGAGGTTTCCTACCCTGACCTTCGTTCCACAATCAATCGAGTATGACCGATTGATTTCTAACTCACATCAAAAGTAATGTTAGTAGTACCCAGTAACGTTTGAAGTGATGTTATATCATTTACACTACCATCACCTAGTCCTGCAAGCGTTATTGAGCCACCATTAGTTAGCGCAACAGTTACGTTTCCTCCACTATCTGAAACATTGTTAATAACATCATTTAAGCTAAAAGTGCCTGAACCATCGGTATCTAAGATATCAATGAAACTCAATTTGTCGGTACCCGCTTCAAAGTTATTGATGGTGTCATTACCAGAGTTAGCAGCAAGACTGAACACAAACGTATCTTTACCTGCTCCACCATCCATGATGTCGTTACCATAACCACCAATCAACAAATCATCACCGCCACCACCAAAAAGTATATCGTCACCGCCACGGCCCAGTAAGAACTCAGCGTTGTCGGTACCCGTTAGTATATTAGCGTTATCATCACCTTCAAATGTCGAGCCATTCGCATAAAGATTGACACCTAATGAGCCTGTCACGAAATCGCCATCACCATCTGTACCGATGATGCCATAATCAAGCTCAATTGGTTGACCGTCACTATCTTCACCATAACTAAATACACCCAGTTTGAATGCTGAGGTGCCCGTTGCAGCCTCAATTTTTACTGCATTGAAATCCGTTTCAGACTTAATTTCAAACGTCCAGTCTTTCTGTAAGCCTATTATGGTAATACTTCCATCGGTTTCATCTATCAGGGTACCAACAGGCATGGTTACAATAAAGCCGTTAGCGTCGTAGACTGTAATATCAGTAGTTGATAGATTAACTAGTACGTCATCAGCATCGTTGTAAAATAGATTTGATGCTGTATTACCCGTATCTAGAAAATCATTCGCAATGATTGCGCTAACGGTAATATTTGCCCCAGTTCCGCCACCACCGGGATTAACGGTTGAAACAATTTGGCGGAAACTATTAGTCAGGTTGTGCGGACCAGTTATCGAGAATGTTTCACCACCACCAGAACCGGTCGTGGTAACTCCGTTTAGCAGATCAATTCGAAGGCCCTCGCCTGCTTCAAAACTATTACCACCGGATATCCCTATTTCACCGTTATTAGTGTTAACACTACCACTCGTTTTGGTCGTCAAGAAAGCATCTTCCTCTGTACCACCTAGGTTAATGAAAGCTTTCCAAGCCTTATTACCACCACCAACTGTTTCGATAGTAGAAGAACTAACCGCTGTACCATTATTGATAATACCTTCTGAATGTACGGAATAGGTCTGTCCATCCTGATTTAAGTCAATGAAGAACTTCACATCGGTCGTATTCAAAGTACCATCTAAATTCTTGGTGACGAATTGAAGTTGAGTTCCATCACTTGAGAAGTTCACATATAATGGCGCACCTGTTCCATTAAATGTAAGTTCATTCCCTTCGGCGTCAACTGCCGCAGTTCCCTGTAAACTCGTGTCAAATAATACCGAATCAACACCATCTGCACCCGCTGCAAAATTAAGCAATTGGACAACATCAGGTGATGTCGCCACATCTTTAAGATGAGATGTGGTTGGGTTAAGCGAAACCGGTACATCATCAATCGCTCGGATAACTAAATCATCACCAGCCGTTGAGCCACCCACACCATTAACGGTTAGTGCAACGCTGTCATCGAAGTGAACTAAGGTCACAGCATCATCACCTGTTGGCACGATACTGTCATTATCTATCGTTGCATCCAAGGTATAGCTGTAATTGATAGTACCGCCAAATGCATCGCCAGTATAACCTGTCAACGTCAACGTACCTTCACCTGTACTTACTGTGTCAGTTCCAGCAAAGGCTTGGACTTCTGCCAAGGTGAACGTTGTTCCACCAATCACAACATTCAAAATACCATCTGTTGCTGATACGGTGAATGAGCCTGCAACCGTTTCACTATCACTTCCGGCATCGCTGCCATCTGGGTTCAGACCCGCTTCATAAACAGTTGCATCTGGGCCTGTTGCTGCAGCAGTCACAACCGAGGCACTATCATTCGCACCATTGATGGTAATCGTTAAGATCGCGTTCGCTTGGTCACCATCAGCATCCGCCATCGTGTAGTTCAACACGTAGTTGGTTGAGTTCGCCGCCGTCAGCGCTTGTGTAGCCGCTAAGCTGTTATCCAATGTGTAGCTCCATGTGCCATCACCATTTTGCACCAAGGTACCGTAGGTGTTCAATGCAGCAATCGCATCAAGGTTAGCTTGGTTACTGCCCCAGCTTACAAAGGCCGCTACTTGGTCAGCATTCGCATCATCATTCGATAATACGTTACCAGATACCACACTCGTGCCATCTTCAGTCACGGCCGCAGGTCCATCATCAACTGCTGTAGGTGTGTCATCATTAAAATTAATGGCACCACTAATATCTAATGCTTGTGAATCAGTTGCTTCATCACCGTCACCATCGACTATGGTTCCTGATGCCGTTAAGGTTATGCTATTGGCTGGCAAGCCAAGGTTGCTAACACTGTTACTTCCATTTTCACCAGGTAGGTGATCGATTACTTCATTTTAAGTTAGCAGTACAAAACCCGTATCTGGGTTAACGCTAATGGTAAATACAACACCATCTACTGTTGAACCTACAACATCTCCGTCTTCATTTAAGCTTAATAGGATTGGGTTGCCTTCGCTAAATAAACCGGTATTGCTCGCTGCTGCACCTAGTGATAATGCGTAGCTTAAGGTTGGAGCTTCAGCGCCATCAGCACCGCCATTGAAGTCAAGCGTGAATAGACTCGCAAAAGATGCAGAATCGGTATCGCTAGCTTCATCAATGGTGTCTGCGTCTTGTGTAGTTAAGGTTGGAAGAGAAACTCCTACACTGCCAGTTGTGTAACTAAAGCTATCATAAGTATATCCACCGCCATCCGTAATATCTTTCACTACAATTTTGGTGACATTACTAAACTCACTCAGGTCAACCAAATCTGTTGTATCAGTATTCCCATCGGAAACGAACTGTTTTGTTTCGCTGTATATACCATCTATATAGATATCGACATTAAAAGTCTCTGGCCTGGTGTTATCCGCACCCACATAAAAGGTTAGGTTATTAATAGGCTCTGCAAACTCAACGATAAGAGGCTCATTCGCATTACCATGAAACCAAACAGAATTAGGACTAGACTCAGCATAAGGTATATCAACAGTTAACGTTCCACCATTAATTCCAGAAAATGTCACTCCTGGATAATAGGTCGAAACATCAGTACCAATACTAAGAGCATCAAAGTTAATAAATATTTGCTCGCCACCACCTTCGCCACCGTCACTTTGCTGAGCTAACCCTACATCAACTACTGGCCCATCATCTTCAAAGCTAATTAATCCACCAATCGCAACACTATCAGTTGCAATATCGCCGTCACCATCGGTGACGGTCACAACCGCTGATAATTCACCCGTTAAATTAACGGCTTCATCATAGCTGTCAGGACTAGTAGGATGTACCATTGCCACGTTTTGGGTTACGGTCAATACACCATTACTATCAATCGATATAACAAAGGCGGCTAAATCATCAACACCATCGTTGTATTGGCCAATCACTTCACTGTCACTTGAACCCGCAACCAATGTGATGACATAACCACCATCGGTTACGGTTAAGCCTGTCGCGGCATTATCAATGCTCAAGGTCACGGCGGTACTACCACCATCGGCACCTGCTGTGGCTGCAACCACATAACTAAAGACTGACGCGCCACCTATTACTGGAACGCCAAGTTGGTCGGTCTCATCAGTGACGACCGCACCCGCTTCCGATACGGTTATGTCGACGACTGGACCATCATCATCAATCGTAACTTGTAAACTACCATTAGCAGAGTCGCCATCGGAGTCAGTTACTGTGAATGGTAAATTAAGAACAAGATCATCTTCAGTATCCGTTGTTGGATGATCGACTTGAGCTAGTAGTGTGAAGGTATAATCACCTGTATTAATATCATTGACTACTAGTGTGAATACGTCGTATGCACCTTCATCGCCAACGTTAGCGACACCTGTCAGTGTATGAGTACTACCATCCCACACATAGGTAATTGAGTTTCCTTGTGATGTCAGGTTTTGCAGACCCAAATCACCGGTTGCTTGAACTATTTCTCCATTAAGGGAAGCAAAATTAATATCCCCAGTACCATCAATCCCAAAGTCATAGTTTAATGTGCCGTTAATGATCGTTAGCTCACCAGCCACATCACCCGTACCACCGGCAATACCGCCTTCAAGCCCGTCTTCATCTACAGTGATTGGCGTTTGTACAAACACTTCTGGATTATCATCAGGAATTTGAATAGTGACCGTTGCACTCGCACTGACTCCCGCTTCATCCGTCACTAAATAGTCAAACGTTACACTCGGTGGTGTACCTTCGAATTGGGCAAGATCTTCTTTAGTTGCAAACCACCACACTGTATCAGCACTGGTGAACGTATCTCCTACTGACATCAAAGATGTGGTACCAGCGGACGTGACTAAAATTAGTGAACCATATGTTGGATCACTATTAAGGGTAAAGACTAAATTTTCGAGACTGGTTTCAGTATCGCTACCACCGAAGTCGGCAGAAGCAATATCACTATCGCCAATGATACCGTCAACGGTGAGTTCTTTATAAAGAGCCACATCAATGGTCGTTGGATTAACCACTCCACCACCGACAACTCCGAATTGCCAAACACCATCGATCCCCACATTAGTACCAGCATCTTCAAGAGCCAACATTTGTGCTTGATCACTAGATTGTGGAAGGGCGAAAAAGTTCACCCCATCTCCAGCAGACCAACCAGCCGTCGCAATTGTGCCACCTAAACCATCAGTTCCACCACTTGCTGACCCAGTAGTCCAATTGATATCTTCATATCTAAACTCGAACCCAAAATCACCATCACCATTATCATAAATAATTAATTGAAAAGCATTTGATAAATCTGTGTGACTCGAATAATAGCCCACATCATCCCAAGTAATTGTTAGCACACCATTGACAGTGTCTAAATCCCAATAAACTAAGTTGGAACCTGTTGAATTCCCATCCGTATCATACGAAGGAATTGACCCTCCACGTGTATCAACATCTGCAAAGTAAGGGGCAATCATCGGAGCTGTAGCACCAGTAATCCCCGAAGGGGTATACGTGCTAAGTGCATTTTGAAATGTAATATTACCGTTATTGTTAATAAAAATACTGGTATAAAATGTTCCAAAGAAATTAAGGCCTTGTGGCCCAAATACTGAAGTAATATCAATTGCTACCGACGAGCCATCATCATTGGCATCAAGAGTATTTTCACCAAAGCCTCTCGGACCACCAAGACCATTTATTAATAAGTTATTCGTAGGAGATGGTGAAACACCACTAGTTGTACCTCCGCCTGATGAACCACCCAAACCTAATTCTAATAGAGCAGATTGTAACCCTGCAGGAAGTTCACCTCTATTAGCTTCAGTCAAAACTGGATCGGCAACTGGAGATATATTTACAACCGCTGGTGCATCTATCGGCGCTAGAAGCTCTTCTTCTATTACTGGAAACGCTACTGAAATACCGGTAGTGTCAAAACCAGACTCAGGTGTAACTTGTGGCGCAAGGTAATCTATAACAACTGGCGCATGGCCTTCATTACCATCCGCTTGCGTACCCGCACCAGCAGCAGTTGCTTCTGTAACTTGAGTAGGATCGGCACCTGCTAAGATAGCTGCTTGAATCGCATCAGCATCAGAGTCAGTCGTTACGGCCGCTTCAGCTACCCCATCAGGATTAAACACGGCGTTATCAAGCAAGGCTTGGGAATCACGACCAAGATCCATTACGCTGCCATCAGCAAATTCAATTTCAATGGCGCCAGTAGCGCCGGTTGATACTAATTCATCAGCGAAGATTTGATCGCCAATTTGTAGATTTCGAACCGTTCCATCAGCAGCGGTTGCTGTTGCAGTGCCGATTAGTGCTTTAACAATACCAATTTCAGTAGCCATGATTTCTCTCCCAAGAAAACTTACAATCATTCTTAAATGGATACATTAATCCATTACTTGAATGTCAGTTTCATCCTTTGTAAAGAGTAAATCTATTGTACTTTGGTACTAATTTTAAATTATTTATTTGCCAATGTTTTTTATTTATTATTTCAGTAAATAAAATACATTGAACTTATTTTAAGATTAATATTGAACCTTTCACAGTCGCAATGATATGACACGACAGACTCTTCACAAGGAATACCGACCGCTAATAATAGTTTGCATGTCTTAAATATTGACCGAAAACCACTTTTTCCATAGTTGAATGAGAAGAGCATCGTATGGTGCTATTGATGTTGGTATAACCATTTACACTAGCTCGCGATCTTTCGCGATGAATACATTACTGATCACATAATCGGGATAAATCTAGGCCTGAATCGATATAGACAGTTAGTAAGGTTGAACCTAAGTTATAACTTGATCCAACTAATTGACGGCACACTCAACAATCCCCCCAATTTAATATGCGATAACAAAAACTTCTATTCTATATTCTGGATCTGCTCGCGCATCTGTTCAATCAATACTTTTAAGTCAACGGAGTTACGTGTCGTGCCGGTATCGATCGATTTAGACGCTAAAGTGTTAGCTTCGCGATTCAATTCTTGCATCAAAAAATCTAAGCGACGACCAACTGGTTCATCTCGTTGCAAGACATTTTGTACTTCGATGATATGACTTTGTAGTCGGTCTAATTCTTCAGCGACGTCACTTTTTTGAGCTAACACGACCATTTCTTGTTCTAGGCGTTCAGGATCAAGATTCACTTGCATGTCTGCCACTCGTTCAGCCAAACGCTGGCGATGATGTTCAAGAATAATAGACATGTTTTTGCGTGTTTCGATGGCAATGTCATTAATATCAATACAACGCTGTTCGATCATTTTTTGTAAGGCCGCACCTTCAGTTTCTCGTGTCTCGATTAATTGTTCAATCGCTTTATTTACCGAGGTCATTATCGCTTTATCGAGTATTTTTTGATCCGGCGTGTTGGCTTTTAATACACCAGGCCATTGCAATACATCCAGCATATTAATCGGCGCAGGTCGGGTCGTCATCATCGCTAATTCATCACAACTTGCGATGAGTGATTTAGCTAAATCTTGATTAATTTCTAATGCAGCTTGTTGTTGTTCAGGTGCTTTATAGCGTAATACCGCATCAACCTTACCTCGCGTTAATTTGTCAGAAAATATTTTTCTTATTTTCATCTCTAACGGGCGAAAACGTTCATCCAAGCGGAGTGAGACTTCAAGATAACGATGATTAACACTACGAATTTCCCATGTTAAATCACCTTGTTCTGTTTGCGCTTCTTGGCGAGCAAATGCGGTCATGCTTCGGGTCACGATTATTCCTGAATTTGTCTGTAAACGATACATCTTAACTAAAAGCGTCAGTAATAACATTCAGCCACGTATAATGGCGGCATTATTTTTGTTATTTAAGGAAAGACCTATGCGTCCAAGCGGTCGTCAAGCCAATGAATTACGTGAAATCACTATCACTCGCAACTACACTAAACACGCAGAGGGATCGGTTTTAGTCGAATTTGGCGATACTAAGGTCTTATGTACTGCTTCCGTTGAAGAACGTATTCCGCATTTTTTACGTGGTAAGGGTGAAGGTTGGGTTACCGCAGAATATGGCATGTTGCCACGATCTACAGGTAGCCGGATGCAACGTGAAGCAGCGCGTGGTCAACAAGGTGGTCGCACCATGGAGATCCAACGTTTAATTGGCCGCTCTTTACGCGCAGCAATTGATTTGAAAGGTTTAGGCGAACGTAGCATTACGATTGATTGTGATGTTATTCAAGCAGATGGAGGCACACGTACAGCGTCTATCACCGGTGCTTTCGTGGCTTTGCATGATGCGATGACCTATCTGATCGACAAGAAAAAAATCAAAAAAAATCCCTTACATGGTCAAGTAGCCTCAGTATCAGTGGGCATTTATAATGGTATACCAGTACTTGATCTAGATTATGCTGAAGATTCAAATGCTGAAACTGACATGAATGTGGTGATGAATGAAGCTGGCGCCTACATAGAAGTACAAGGTACCGCTGAAGGCCATGCTTTCCGTCCTGAAGAGTTAAACGCAATGCTCGCTTTAGCTAGTGAAGGTATTGAAAACTTAATGCAGCATCAACGTGATGCCTTAGCACTATAAAGTTGCTTAATCTTATGGATAAAAGCGTATGAATAAAATTGTTTTAGCCAGTGGCAACAAGGGCAAGCTCCGTGAGTTTGCACAGTTGTTTGCACCCTTTGATATCGAAGTAGTACCGCAATCTGATTTTGATGTACCTGAGATCGCAGAAACCGGTTTAAGCTTTGTTGAAAATGCCATCATTAAAGCTCGTAATGCTTGTGAACATACCGGATTACCCGCTATCGCTGATGATTCAGGTATTGAAGTTGATTATTTACTCGGCGCGCCGGGGATTTATTCCGCACGCTATGCTGGCGAAAGTGCCAGTGAACAGGATAATATCACTGCACTATTGACAGCGCTTACGGGCGTACCTGATCGGGAACGAGCTGCACGTTATCAGTGTCTACTGATTATGATGCGTCACTCTAAAGATCCTACCCCACTTATTTGTCAAGCAGATTGGCAAGGGCGAATTTTACATGCGCCGATGGGCGATGGCGGTTTTGGTTACGATCCCGTTTTTTGGGTGCCTGAACTACAATGCACTGCAGCACAATTATCTTCAGCTCAAAAAGATGCCATAAGCCATCGTGGTAAGGCCTTACAAAAATTTATTAAGGAAATTCAACATGAAAATGAGTCTTAATTTTTTATTATTATCATTTACATTATTCATCAATCTAGCGTGGGCAGACACTAAGATTGCTGTACCAGATTTTGAATTATTAGATGTATCTATGAAGTTATCTGATCCACAAAAGGTCGCTGAAATCGATGCTCAAGAACAACAAAAACTGCGTGATATTGAACTATTTCTTCGTCAAGGACTAAGTAATAAAGAAGGTTTTACTGTTGTTGATATATCAAGCGAAGATAAAAGTGCGGCTGACAAAAGTACTGGCTACCTATTTGATTGTGCTAAATGCGCCGCCGAATTGGGGCTTAGCCATGATGCTGATTACATTCTAATTGGTCGTTTGCATAAACCAACCTACCTGTTTTCTTATTTAATCGTGCGTGTTTTTGACACTCATGAAAATAAATTAGTTAAAGAATTTCGCAGTGAAGTGAAAGGTGATCCAAAAGTCGCCATTCCTGGTGCAGTGGGTAATCTTGTCAATAAAATTGACAAAATACTAACGCATTAATTGAAATTTAATTTTACTAGGGACTGTTGATCTTTGAAGGATATCACTATTTTTAAGTTGTTTTTTCATTTATCAAGGCAGAAAAGACAAGGTTTAGTCATTCTAACTTCCTTATATTTAACGCCGATAGCGGGAAAAGAGCCCCTAATAGTTTACGAACCAAAGATCAATAATCCCTAAAGTGGTGACAGTTTAATCATGTTTAATTTTACCGCCTTGCCGCCGCTTAGTCTTTATATTCATGTGCCATGGTGTGTGCGTAAATGCCCCTATTGTGATTTCAATTCACACAAATCGCCAGACACTTTACCCGAAGCTTCCTATATCGATGCATTGATCCGTGATTTAGAACAAGAAATGCCCTCAGTGTGGGGCCGTACAGTACAAAATATCTTTATCGGTGGCGGTACACCCAGTCTATTTTCAGCTGAATCCTATGAGCGTTTATTTTCATCTATCCGTGCCTTAATTCCATTAAGTCCACATGCCGAAATCACCTTGGAGGCGAATCCGGGTACCTTTGAAGCACAGCGTTTTGCCGACTATCGTGATTTAGGAATTAACCGCTTATCGATTGGCATTCAAAGTTTTAATGATCAATCGCTGACTGCTTTAGGTCGAATTCATGATAGTAAACAAGCGATCAAAGCAGTTGAAACAGCTCATAAAGTAGGTTTTGATAATTTTAATTTGGACCTCATGTTTGGCTTACCTCACCAAACTGAGGAAACAGCACGACATGATGTTGCCACGGCAATAGCGCTTGAACCAAGTCATATTTCCTATTATCAACTGACGCTTGAACCTAACACCTTGTTTTATCAAAATCCGCCTCCTCTGCCTGATGAAGATCCGATCATTGACTGGCAGATCGCAAATCAACAACAGCTTGCCAAGGCAGGTTATCAGCAATACGAAGTATCTGCTTACGCTAAAGGTAAAAATCGCTGCCAACATAATCTTAATTATTGGCGCTTTGGGGATTATCTAGGCATTGGTGCCGGTGCTCATGGCAAGATAACCGATGCGGCAAAACAAACAATTACTCGTCGTTCAAAACAAAAACAACCTCAAGCTTTTATTGATACGGCTGGTTCTCCCGCAGTAATATTAACTGAGGAAGTTATTAGTAAAGCGGATATTGGATTTGAGTTCATGTTGAATGCTTTACGACTGACCGATGGTTTTCCTACTCCGTTATTTTATCAACATGCCGGCTTACCTATTTCCCATATCGACAAAGTCTTACAATATGCTGAACAAGAAGGATTATTAACCAGAGACATTCACCTGATTCGCCCTACAGAAAAAGGTCAACGTTATCTTAATGTACTGATTGAGCTATTCTTACCAGAATAGTATGCTGTTTCCATTATCGAAAGGAGTTCTGACTATGAAAAAATATACTTTTACCTTGCTTGCTTGCATATTGTTAGCGGCAACATCGCTCAGCCATGCAGAAGTCATTTCTATTGCTGATCCTGCTCATCAGGTAGCAAACAGTCCGGAAGGCGTATTACGTCCAACACAGGGCATGTCAATGACGCTTGTTGAACAGAAATTCGGCCAACCCGAACAAAAAATTGCCGCTGTTGGCCAACCACCGATCACACGTTGGAACTATCAGGATTTTGTGGTGTTTTTTGAAAACAATTTAGTCATACACTCGGTTGTGCCGCCTAAATAATGAAACTTGTCTCCGTCAATGTCTCGTTACCTGTTGAGATTGACTACGACAACAGCCGAATTGCAACTAGTATTTTTAAAAAACCTGTTACAGGCAAGGTAGCGGTTAACAAGTTTAAATTAGCCGGTGACCAACAAGTCGATCTAGAAAATCATGGCGGTGGTCACAAAGCCGTTTATGCTTTTGCTGCTGAGCAATATGATTATTGGCGACAAACGCTTGATAAGCCTGAACTCCACTATGGTCAATTTGGTGAAAACCTCACCATTAGCGGTTTAGATGAAGCGTCATTATGTATTGGTGATCAAATACATATCGGTCATTGTATTTTAGAGGTGACCCAACCCAGAGTACCTTGCTTCAAGCTCGGTATAGCATTAGCACTTGAAACTATGCCAAAGCAGTTTATAGATCATGGCTATACCGGTATTTATTTTAAAGTACTAAAAATGGGTTCTATTACCGCTGGTGATAACGTTACGCGACTTTATCAACACCCACATCAATTAGCAGTAAAAACCTTATTTAAGGCTTATTTTGATCCAGATTTTATTGGTGCTGAAAAAGTGATGCAAACTGCCGCTGAAATCTATCAGTTATCAGATGAGTGGCGTGTCAAAGTATGCGCTCGAGTAGCTAATCCTTAGGTTTCAATGCCAACAAAGCGTCGCAATGCCCACTTAGGAAGACTGCCCACTCGCGCGTGGTGCAATGAATCTGACTCAATGACTATCAACACCAAAACAGTTACTAAGGTAGGTAAGATCCCAAAACCTCCAATCATGCCATAAACAGCTTCTTTCATCAGACCAAGGTGTTGATTAGCTAACCAACCCAACAATGATACTGAACTGAGTAATAACAAAGCATAGGTAAATAATAGACTCCAGCGCCGTGCAATTTGCCAATGAATATAAACAAACTCACTCTCTTCCCGTTTTACTGAACTGGCTCGGTAAAATGTATAGGCTAGCGCCATCACTGAAAATACCGGTACTAGCACCATAAAATGCAGGTATTGCGGACCAAAGGTCGAGATCCCAGTAAACAACAAAATATGATTCATAATCAAGTTGCTTAAGAAAATATCATGAGGCACTTTTGCCGCTTTTATTTCCGCCTCATTGGGTTCTGCAAACTCGACCTTTTCGATTTCCATTATCTGGCCATATTTCCTAAAATAGCATCACGTACGGCATCAAGATTCGCATCCACTTTAATAAGAGGAGATGAGCTTTGTTTAATTGCGATATCAGGATCTTTCAAACCATGGCCTGTCAATGTACACACAACAACGCTACCTTCAGGAATTTTGCCTGATTGAATATCTCTAATTGCGCCTGCTAATGATGTCGCTGAAGCAGGCTCACAGAAGATACCTTCTTTCTCTGCTAATAATTTTTGTGCAGCTAAGATAGTGTCATCATCACACTCATCGAACCAACCTTCTGATTCTTCTTTAACTTTCCACGCCATATCCCAGCTTTGTGGATGACCGATGCGTATTGCAGTTGCCACTGTTTCAGGATCATCAACCATTTTTCCACGCATAAACGGTGCACTGCCTGAGGCTTGATAACCGATCATTTTTGGACGACTACTAATAACCGCATCTTTGGTAAACTTACACTCACCATGGCAAAGTGCACATGAATCGGTAACGTGGTCGCCACATTTTGAGGCGTATTCACTATAACCAATCCAGTGAGCAGTGATGTTACCGGCATTACCCACTGGCAAGCAGTGATAATCAGGTGCGCGACCTAATTCTTCAACGATTTCGAATGCCGCTGTTTTTTGGCCTTGCAGACGATACGGGTTGATTGAGTTAACAATGGTCACAGGCGCATGTTCAGCAACGTCTTTCACTAATTGCATGCCTTCATCAAAGTTACCTTTGATTTGAATAACAACCGCATCATGCATCATCGCTTGCGCCAATTTACCTAAGGCAATTTTGCCATCAGGAATCAATACAAACGCTGTAATACCGGCACGTGCAGCATAAGCAGCTGCGGCTGCAGACGTATTACCCGTTGACGCACAAATAATCGCCTTACTGCCGGCTTCGACCGCTTTAGTCACCGCCATGGTCATACCACGATCTTTAAAAGAGCCTGTAGGATTTAAACCTTCATATTTGACGTAAATCTCAACATTTTTACCAATGTGTTTTGGAATATTATTCAGTTTTAATAAAGGTGTATTACCTTCACCCAAGCTGATTATTTTGGTATCAGCACTGACCGGTAAGCGATCACGGTAACGTTCAATCAGACCTGTGTAACGTGGACGAAATGGCATAAAATTTCCTCTTTAAATATCTATATTGGGTTAGGAGTGCTTAACTTACGCAAGCTCTATCCTAAAGATTCCATGCGAATTCGCATGATAGAATCTTTAACGGTGCTTAATGCTTCGATTTGGGCAATCGCTGCATCCATATTTTCTTCTGAAACCTCATGCGTCAGCATAATCAACGGTACCATGCCACCTTGCTGTTCAGGTTCTTTTTGGACGATAGCTTCAATACTCACTCCATTGACACTTAAGATACGGGTAATATCAGCTAGTACGCCTAATTTATCTTCTGTAGCAATCCGTAAATAATACGAAGTAATCACTTGAGACATTGGCAATATTGGTGTGTTATCCAAAGAGTCTGGTTTAAAGGCTAAGTGCGGTACACGATTTTCAGGATCTGAGGTCAACGCTCTTACAACATCAACAATGTCGGCAACGACTGCTGAAGCGGTTGCGTCTGAACCCGCGCCAGCGCCGTAATAAAGTGTTGAACCAACAGCATCACCATGCACAACCACAGCATTCATTACACCATCAACATTAGCGATTAAACGACGATGGGGAATCAATGTTGGATGAACGCGTAGCTCGATACCTTGTGGTGTTTTTTTAGCCATACCCAGATGCTTAATTCGATAACCCAATTCACCGGCATTTTTCACATCATCTTGCAATATTTTGCTAATGCCTTCGGTATAGCACTTATCAAATTGCAATGGGATACCGAAAGCAATTGAAGCCATAATAGTTAGCTTATGGGCGGCATCAATACCTTCAACATCAAACGTCGGATCGGCTTCGGCATAGCCTAAAGCCTGAGCTTCAGTTAACACTTCAGCAAAGTCACGCCCTTTATCTCGCATTTCGGTAAGAATAAAGTTACCCGTGCCATTGATAATGCCTGCTAACCATTCAATTCGATTACCGGCTAGACCTTCACGCATTGCTTTAATAATGGGAATACCACCAGCAACCGCCGCTTCAAAGCTTATGGTAACGCCTTTTTCCTGAGCTTTAGCGAATAACTCATTACCATGCAATGCAATCAATGCTTTATTCGCGGTCACGACATGTTTACCATTTTCAATGGCTTTCATGACTAATTCACGCGCGATACCAGTACCACCGATGAGCTCAACGACAATTTCAATTTCAGGATTATTAATAATATCCATCGCATCTTCTGTCAATGAGATACCATCAGTGCTGCAAATTTTCGGTGAATCTAAATCACGGTCGGCAGCCCATGCAATTTCAATATCACGGCCTGCTCGACGGCTAATTTCTTTTGCATTACGAGTCAATACATTAACCGTACCACCGCCCACTGTACCTAAGCCTAAAATTCCGATTTTTACTGAGTGCAAAACTATCCCCTAACTATTTTTAAACATATCACGGATCCCACGGATCGCTTGACGTGTGCGGTGTTCATTTTCAATTAAACCAAAACGGACGTGATCATCACCATATTCACCAAAACCAATGCCTGGTGATACCGCTACTTTCGCTTCTTGTAATAATTTCTTAGTAAATTCTAAGGAACCCATTTCACGATATTTCTCAGGGATTTGCGCCCAAACAAACATGGTAGCCTTAGGTTTTTCAACTTTCCAACCAATCGAATTTAAACCATCGCACAGTACATCGCGACGTTTTCTATAGGTTTCAACTATTTCAGTCACGCATTCTTGTGGGCCATCCAAAGCCGCAATAGCAGCCACTTGAATCGGGGTAAACATGCCATAGTCAAGGTAAGATTTCATTCTTGCTAAGGCCGCAACCAGTATCGGATTACCTGACATGAAACCAACACGCCAACCTGGCATATTGTAGGTTTTAGATAAGGTATAAAACTCTACCGCAACATCAATGGCGCCAGGCACTTGTAAAATCGATGGCGCTTTATAGCCATCAAAGGTAATTTCGCCGTATGCTAAATCATGTACCACCCAAATTTGGTGCTCTTTAGCAAACGCGACAACTTTTTCAAAAAATGCCAAATCAACACACTGTGTTGTCGGATTACCAGGAAAATTCAATACCAGCATTTTTGGTTTTGGCCATGAATCTTTTACTGACTTTTCTAATTCTGCGAAAAAATCCCCCCCTGGAACTAAAGGTACATGACGGATATCTGCACCTGAAATCACAAACCCATAAGGATGAATTGGGTACGCAGGATTAGGTACCAAGATGGCATCGCCCGGCCCAACAGTAGCCAATGCCAAATGCGCTAAACCTTCTTTCGAGCCAATCGTAACGATCGTTTCCGTTTCCGGATCAAGCGTTACATCAAAACGACGTTGATACCAATCACAAATAGCTTTGCGTAAACGTGGAATCCCGCGCGATACAGAGTAACGATGGGTATCTGGACGTTGTGCTGCTTCGATTAATTTTTCGATCACATGCGGCGGCGCAGGTTGGTCTGGATTACCCATACCAAAATCGATAATATCTTCGCCGCGCGCACGGGCTTTTGCTTTCAAATCATTAACAATATTGAATACATAGGGCGGAAGGCGTTTAATTCTAGGGAAGTCGTCGTTCACTTAAGTACCTGAAAATAGCAATAACGGTTGGCAAACCAAGCAAAATAACTGAAAATGGTCAGCACTACAATCTTAACATTCTACAGAACTTATCATTATGACTGAACAAGAAACTTTTTATAACGAAATTATTGCTGATTTAGAAAATGGTAGTTTGGTTTTGCCGACCTTACCTGAAGTCGCATTAAAAGTTCGAGATGTTGTAGATGATCCTGATGCTACATCAGCAAAGTTAGCTGACATAATCATCACCGATCCCTCCTTATCTACGCGCCTGCTTAAAGTCGCTAATAGTGCTTTATACCGAGGTCGAGTACCTGTTGAAAGCGTCCAAATGGCCGTTTCTCGATTGGGACTGATAATGGTCAGGAATCTGGTAACAAGCCTAGTAATGGAACAAATGTTTCAGGCCACTTCGAATCGTTTGGAAAAACGACTGCATGACTTGTGGGAACACAGTACAGAAGTTGCGGCTATTAGTCAGGTTATTGCCTCTAAACAGGCCGGTATTAAAGCGGATGAAGCGATGCTCGCTGGCTTAATCCATGATATTGGTGTTTTACCTATTTTAATGAAAGCGGAAGATTCACCCGCCATTTTCAAAGATCCCGCTGTCTTGGACAGTCTGATCTTACGATTACATACTCGTATTGGTGCAGCCATTTTGCGAAGCTGGAAATTTCCAGAGAGTTTGATTGCGGTTGCTGCTGAACATGAAAATTATGATCGTGATACAGGAGGCGCACCAGACTTAGTTGATATTATTCAAGTTGCGAATATACAGAGCTATATGAATACTGAAAATGCACTCCCCGAATCACACTTACAAAATGTTAAAGCATTTACAAAACTGAAAATTGATACCAACATCAATGTAGTCGAGCTAGATGAAAACAGTGCTGAATATGCAGAAGCTTTAGCCTTATTTGGCGCTATGTAAAAAATAATTAGCACATAAACGGGTGTAACAAAAAAGGCTATTCCCTTTCGGAAATAGCCTTTTTTCATGCTTAATGTAAATCTTATTCAGGTCGCATATGGGGGAATAGCAATACATCTCGAATCGATGGTGAATCAGTTAACAACATCACCAAACGATCAATACCAATACCCTCGCCCGCTGTCGGTGGCATACCATATTCTAATGCGCGAATATAATCGGCATCAAAATGCATTGCCTCATCATCACCTGCGTCTTTATCCGCTACTTGTGCTTGAAAACGTTCTGCTTGATCTTCAGCATCATTCAATTCTGAAAAACCATTTGCAATTTCACGCCCACCGACAAAAAACTCAAAACGATCGGTCACAAAAGGATCGGCATCACTACGACGTGCCAATGGTGATACTTCTGTTGGATATGCGGTGATAAACGTCGGCTCCATAAGACGATGTTCAACGGTTTTTTCAAAGATTTCGATTTGGATTTTGCCTAAACCATAACTTGCTTTTAGTGAAATCCCCAAACCATCAGCCACTGCAGTTGCCCCTTCTATTGTTGCTAATTGCTCCGCAGAAATATCGGCGTTAAAATCTAATATCGATTCAATGACCGTCATGCGGTGGAATGGTTTCGCAAAATCTAAATCGGTGCCTTGATAATGAACTTGTGATGTGCCCAATACATCTTTAGTTACCGTGCGTAACATTTCTTCTGTCAAATCCATCAAGTCTTTAAAATCGGCATAAGCCTGATAAAATTCGACCATGGTAAATTCAGGATTATGACGTGTTGATAAACCTTCATTGCGGAAATTACGATTAATTTCGAATACCCGTTCGAACCCACCGACCACTAATCGTTTTAGATATAACTCGGGCGCAATACGCAGGAATAAGTCCATATCTAATGCATTATGAAAAGTGGTGAAAGGTCTTGCTGTTGCACCACCTGGTATAGCCTGCATCATCGGCGTTTCAACTTCAAGATAGTCTTTAGCCATTAAAAATCGGCGAATACCATCAATAATACGGGTACGAATAATAAACGTTTTACGACTTGCTTCATTCATAATCAAATCAACATAACGCTGACGATAACGTGTTTCTTGATCAGACAAACCATGGAATTTTTCAGGTAACGGTCGTAAGGATTTAGTCAACAGACGAATATCATCTACCAGCACTGATAATTCACCCTTTTGAGTACGAAACATCACACCTTCAGCCGCAATAATATCGCCTAAGTCCCAACGTTTGAATTGACCATAAACACCTTCGGCTAAGTCATCACGTTTAACATATAACTGCATGTCGCCCGACATATCACGAATATTGGCAAAACTAGCCTTACCCATCACTCGTTTAGTCATCAAGCGACCAGCAATTTTGACGCGACGCGGTGCTTCACTTAAATCTTCAGCAGAAGCATGTTCATACTCAACTGTTAATTCAGCATTGACTACGTTACGACGAAAATCATTTGGAAAGGCATTGCCTTGTTCACGTAACTCTGCCAATTTTTCGCGACGCTGGGCAATTAATCGGTTTTCGTCTTGTTCAATTTCGTTTGTCATCATTGGTCTCTTTTACAATCCCGACTTTAGGGATGCTTCAATAAATAAGTCTAAATCACCATCTAAAACTGCTTGGGTATTACCAGTTTCTACATTGGTACGTAAATCCTTGATCCGAGATTGATCAAGGACGTATGAACGAATTTGGCTACCCCAACCGATATCTGATTTAGCATCTTCAGCTGATTGTTTTTCTGCATTCTGCTTGTGTAATTCCAACTCGTATAATTTGGCACGCAACAAGTTCATCGCAGTGTCTCTATTTTGATGCTGAGAACGCTGGTTCTGGCACTGCACTACGGTATTGGTCGGAATGTGAGTAATACGAATGGCAGAATCAGTTTTATTAACATGTTGTCCACCCGCGCCACTGGCACGATAAGTATCGACTCTTAAATCGGCTTTATTAATTTCGATTTCGATATTTTCATCGACTTCAGGGTACACAAACACTGATGCAAATGAGGTGTGACGACGTGCGCCTGAATCAAAGGGTGATTTTCGAACTAAACGATGAACTCCGGTTTCAGTACGTAATAAACCAAAGGCATATTCACCTTCAAAATGAATCGTTGCACTCTTGATACCTGCAACTTCACCCGACGAAGCTTCGACCAGCTCAACCTTAAATCCTTGTGCTTCTCCCCAGCGAAGATACATACGCAAAATCATATTGGCCCAATCTTGTGCCTCGGTGCCACCTGAACCAGATTGGATATCTAAATAGGCATTATTGATATCCATTTTCCCAGAAAACATACGTTGAAATTCAAGTTTTTCAAGGGCTTTTTCTAGCGCATCGAGATCCTGTTGTACTACATCAAAGGTATCTTGATCTTGCTCTTCCACTGCCATTTCAAGTAATTCTTTTGCATCATCTAAAGTTGTGAGCTGGCCCGATAAAGTGGTAACAATTCGCTCTAAACTAGCTCGGTCCTTACCTAATGCTTGTGCTCGTTCAGGATTATCCCAGACTGTAGGTGACTCCAGTTCGCGAGTAACTTCAATTAATTGTTCAGCTTTTACATCATAGTCAAAGATACCCCCTAAGATCGTCACTACGACCTCGGAGTTCTTTGATTCGTTGCATTGTTGCGCCTAGTTCCAACGGTTAATCCTCTTGCAAATTACGATTAATGGCTGCGGTAAGCAGCGTAAAGCCGATTATTGTAGCGTATTCGGCGTATTAATTATTGTTTAGGTAAGAAACGTAAGGGATCAACAGGTTTACCATTCCGCCTTATCTCAAAATGTAACTGTTCCTGTTGAGCACCGCTTCGGCCCAGTGTGGCAATATTTTGGCCGGCCTTCACATATTGGCCTTCTTTAACTAAGAGAGTTTTATTATGAGCATAGGCACTGAGATAGACATCATTATGTTTTATGATCAATAAATTGCCGTATCTTGCCAAGCCATTGCCACTGTAAACCACCTTTCCTGCAGCAGATGCAACCACTGCTTGCCCAGATTTACCCGCTATATCTATCCCTTTCCTACCAGGAGATGAGATGGAATAGGTTGAAATCACTTTGCCACTTGTTGGCCAACGCCAGCTTAGATTTTGATTAGCTGAACTGCTTGCGACTGTAGGGATTGAAGCGGTTGAAGCGGTTGAAGTTGCAGTCGTCTTTGACTGCGTAGTTTGTGGTGCAGGTTGCCATTTTGGTGGTGTTTTGTTTGGCTCGCTCTTTTGTTTCACTACATACTTGTTGCGGCTAGTCGCTAGTTTAGTCTGTTTAAAATATATTTTTTGATCGACATAAATATTATATGGTGGTCGAATATGATTGATTTCAGCTAGTTCTTTGTAATCCATCCCATAGCGAAAACTAATTGAATATAACGTATCGCCCTTTCTCACCTTGTACACCGATCCTGACCTTGAAGCAGCACCGATATTACTAGATGGTTTTGCGTTGTAACCATAATTTCCAACAGGTACTACTGCTCTGCTGCCACCACAGGCAGTCAATGTTAACATCAGCAGTATTAAAATCGTTCTCATCACTATGCTAAGATCAAATAACCTGTAACCAATAGTATGACCATTGCCCAGCCGATACGGTCTATCCATATGCGTAATATCGCTTCTAAGCTCACGCCACCCCATCGCATTAACCCAGCAACTAAGAAAAACCGCATTCCTCGGCCAATCGCTGAACCAATAATAAACGGGACTACAGCCATACCCGCCACACCAGAAGCAATGGTAAATACTTTATAGGGTATCGGTGTGAACCCTGCTAAAAATATTGCCCAAAATCCCCACTGTGCAAACCATTGTTCAGCAAGATGATACGCATCTATATACCCTAAGGAAACTAACCAAGGCTGAATAAATTGAAAGGCGGTCATTCCAATCACATACCCCAACAGACCTCCCAACACCGAGCTTGCGGTTGTTAGGCTAGCATAAAACCATGCTTTCTCTGGTTTAGCTAAGGTCATAGGCGCCAACATTACATCAGGCGGGATCAAAAAAAACGACGACTCTGTAAAGCTGACTAAGGCCAACCAATAGACGGCATGTTTATGGCGAGACCACTGCATCACCCGACCATACAATCTGGAAAAAAAACCCATTAAATTTGGCCATTCAACAAAGGCACAAAACTGACATCGTCTAATATTGTTTCTTCAAAGGTACTACCATTGCGGTCTATCACTCGTAATGATTGACCTATACTGCCACCTACAGGAATAACTAAACGACCACCCGGTGCTAATTGTTTCAATAAATTTTCCGGAACATGTTCAGGCGCACACGTTACGATAATGCCGTCGTAAGGTGCATTCTCTTCCCAACCCCAGCTGCCATCGCTATGTTTCAAACGAATATTATTTAATTTTAAATTATAAAAACGTTCGCGTGCTTGATTTTGTAATAGCGAAATACGTTCAACACTATATACGCGCTCGACCAATCGAGACAAAACCGCCGTTTGATAACCAGAACCTGTACCGACTTCTAATACTTTTTTCTTAGGGAAACCTTCTAACAATATCTCAGTCATTCGGGCAACGATGAACGGCTGTGAAATTGTTTGGCCATGGCCAATTGGTAATGCTGTATCTTCATAGGCGCGGCTTGCTAAAGCTTCATCTACAAACAAATGTCGTGGCAAAGATTTCATTACTGCTAAAACATTTATATTGTTAATACCTTGTTCTTTTAAGCGCCCGATTAATCGATCTCGAGTCCGCTGTGATGTCATACCAATGCCTTGGAACGCCTCACTCATATAACGACACCTTGCAGCCATTTAGCAACGCCGTCTATGGCCTTATAACTGGTTAAATCAATATGCAGAGGCGTAACAGACACGGCGCCGCGACGAATCGCATCAAAATCGGTACCTGGACCTGCATCTTGCTCTTCACCTGCAGGCCCAATCCAATACATTTCACGACCTCTAGGATCAAATTCCTTGATCAGTGGCGCCGCCTTATGACGATGGCCTAATCGAGTACTTTCAAAACCAATAATCTGATCAATCGGTAAATCAGGCACATTTACATTTAAAATTGTATCTGCTGGGAGTGATGATTGCTGTAAATGCATCACGATTTTCTTGGCTGCCCAAGCGGCGGTTTCATAATGGGTTGCAGTATGACCGTTCAATGAAATTGCAATAGCGGGTAAACCTAAAAACCGGCCCTCCATCGCAGCAGCTACCGTGCCCGAATACAACACGTCATCACCTAAATTAGCCCCAGCATTAATGCCTGAAACCACCATATCAGGCTCTTCATCCAATAAACCTGTAATCGCTAGATGAACGCAGTCTGTTGGCGTTCCTTCAACGCGATAGATACCATTTTCCAACCTGTTTACGCGTAATGGATTTTCCAATGTTAAGGAGTTACTCGCGCCACTGCGATTACGATCAGGTGCAACAATAGTGATATCGCCAAGGCTTGACATTGCCTCAGCTAAAGCCCGAATACCTTTAGCCATATAACCATCATCGTTACTAATTAAGATCTTCATTGTGTTAGTGCCTACTTTGTCTGTTTTTTATACCGCACATCTTATCAATATCTCAATAATAGTGCCGACAAGAATACTAGGGGCTGTCACTCTACAGCCGGTTGGGCAAAATATAGTCTGGCTTGCAGACAATCTAAATCAATCTGTGTAATCAATGCATCCAAACTCTCGAATTTTTGTTCATCGCGTATTTTTCGCAAAAAATGTACTTGCACATGCTCACCATAGATATCACGCTTAAAATCAAATAGATGAACCTCTAACAAAGCATGGTCAGATCCCACTGTCGGCCTAATGCCCACATTTGCGACACCTTCAATGGGTTCGCCTTCAATACCAAACAACCGCACAGCATAAACGCCACTCAACGGCACTTTACGCCGATGAAGGTGGATATTGGCTGTGGGGAATCCCATAGTACGGCCTCGTTTATCACCATGTGCCACTCGACCACTCATGCGATAAGGACGACCTAGAAGCTTCTCTGCTTGTATCAAATCACCGGATTCCAACGCTTGGCGAATTTGGGTGCTGCTGACTCGTCTATTTTCAATAGAAAAAGTATGCATATTGACCACTTGAAAACCAAGTTCCTTGCCAGCCTGTTGCAGTAAAGCAAAATTTCCCTGACGATTTTTGCCGAATTTAAAATCATCACCTACGACTAAATATTGAACATTCAAGCCAGTGACGAGCAACTGCTGAATGAAATCTTCAGCAGTCATTTGCGCTAATTTATGGTTGAAACGCAATACACAAAGCTGTTGAATAGCATAACAGCGCAATGCCTCTATTTTTTCACGGAAACGACTTAAACGAGCAGGCGCGTTATCCGGAGAAAAGAATTCATTAGGTTGGGGTTCAAAGGTAATAACGACAACAGGTAAACCGAGTGCATCACCCTTCATTGCCAGTTGATTTAATACCGCTTGATGTCCCAAATGAACGCCATCAAAATTGCCAATAGTCGCCACACAGCCACCGAGCCTAGCATCAGCAGATGAAGGTAAATTATAAAACCCACGAATTATTTTTTGCATAGTCCTGTTATATCTAACCTGAATCCTGTTTAAGACAAGGGAACTAAAAGCCTGTTAACCGATCAGATCTTTTACGACAAAGATTTTAATGAAAGGAAAACAGGCTCATGAACAAATTAACAGACATATTTTGTGATGTCG
>Ga0209390_10002965_pt1 | contig 28573 bp, 33 predicted proteins | sample BON01_FD_187212 | JGI IMG/M metagenome (GOLD analysis project Ga0209390, IMG submission 187212) | Freshwater microbial communities from Lake Bonney liftoff mats and glacier meltwater in Antarctica - BON-01 (SPAdes) (version 2) | ecosystem: Environmental > Aquatic > Freshwater > Ice > Glacier...
CCCAACCTCTATCTTTTACTATTCTTTCTTCTATGCCACTTTCATCAATGTACACAAGCTTTTCAAGAGGAATGTCTTTTATTAGATCTTTATACTTTTCTCGCTTTTCTTCGCAAGCTTCCACATATTGTAAATATTTGAATATCAGACCTAATCAACAGAGATCTAATTCTTTATTTTATTAACCGCTCTATACTTAAAAAACACCTAAACCAATCATCCTCTCGTAGATACTCTGGATAAAACTATTTTTTCTTTAGAAATTTAACCCGGATAATTCCATATATAGAGATAAACAACCACATTACTTCTATGATAACCGAAGCTAGATTCCAATGGTAATACAAAGAAAACAGCAACATCATTGCACCCGCTAAATTAGAATAAAGATAAATAGAAGAATTAGGAGTTATTTTCTCTGCTTGCAATAAAAAGAAACTAAGCACCACAAGAGCAACCCCTACTACGCCAATAATATCAGACATAAGGTGCATATCTATATTCATGTATTATCCTTCTATCTTGGTCTCGCCGCCCATATATGACCTTAGTGCTTCTGGAATAGTTATAGAACCATCTTCATTTTGATAGTTTTCAAGCACAGCTACCAACGTTCTACCTACTGCCAAACCAGAGCCGTTTAGAGTATGCACAAAGGTAGTGTCTTTAGCACCAAACTCTTTATATCTAGCTTTCATTCTTCTGGCCTGAAAATCACCGCAATTTGACAGGCTTGAAATTTCTCTATATTTTTTCTGCCCCGGGAGCCAAACTTCTATATCGTAAGTTTTACGCGCAGAGAACCCCATATCACCGCTACAAAGCAACATAACTCTGTATGGTATATCAAGTTGCTTTAACACTTCTTCTGCAGCGCTCAACATGTGCATATGCTCAAGTTCTGACTCTTCCGGAGTAGTAATAGTTACCAGCTCTACTTTACCAAATTGATGGTTACGTATCATCCCACGAGTATCTCGCCCCGCACTACCAGCTTCAGACCTAAAGCATTCTGTATAAGCAACATAACGCAAGGGCAAATCTTCGCGTTTTAAAATTGAATCTGCCACCATGTTAGTCAGTGGAACCTCACCAGTAGGTATCAGTCTAAATTTACCACCTTCTATTACGTAAGAATCTTCGCTAAATTTTGGTAACTGTCCTACATTATACATAGCTTCTGGTTTGACCAAAATTGGTGGTGAAATTTCATTAAACTGAAATTCATCACTATGTATATCAATCATAAAACTAATTAATGCGCGCTCTAATTTGGCTAGCTTTCCTTTTAGCGTTACAAATCTGCTGCCTGAGATTTTAGCTGTTTGTTCAAAATCCATCATATTTAGATTTTTTCCAAGATCGAAATGCTCCTTAGCATAAGGCATATCTATCGGTTTTTTAAAGTCACGGACAAATTTATTCATGCTTTCATCAACGCCATAAGGGACGTCTTTACTTGGCATATTAGGAATATTATCCATAATTTCTTTGAGGCGATCACTTTTATCTAAACGCCCTGAGAGTTCAGCTAATTTTTCATTAATATGTTGTACATCACGCTTAGTATCCTCAAATTCTCTAGAAACCTTACCTTTAAAACCGCTCAACCTCTTTGACTTCGTGTTTTTTGCCTGTTGAAATTGCTGAATCAACATGGTGAGTTGTCTTTTTTCTTCATCTAGAGATAATAGCTCTTCAACACTAATTTTAACGCCTCGCTTATGTAGCAAATCACTAAATTCTTTTTCGTTTTCTCTAATCCACTTAATATCTAGCATTCCTTGAGCCCTCTATTTTCTACTAATTTACACAACATAATTGAAACTTCATATAATATAAGAAGCGGTATTGCAAGTGCTATCTGGCTTATTACATCGGGTGGTGTAAATATAGCAGCTACTATAAAAATAATAACGATTGCGACTCTTCTTTGCCTTTTTAAACCAGCAGAATTAACTATCCCGAGCACTCCTAATATAACCATAATTATTGGCAGTTGAAATGCCGCTCCAAAAGCTACAGTCAATTGCATCACCAAACTTAAATATTCACTAATCCTTGCTTCCATAACAAGCGGTAAACTCATATTATTACTTTCGTAACTCAAGAAAAAATCCCAAGCCCTTGGCATTACAACATAAAATACAAAGAAACTACCACAATAAAACAATATAGGAGAAAACGCCAGCACTGTTAAAACTATTCTTTTTTCAAAAATGTGTAACCCTGGTGAAATAAAAGCATAAACTTGGTAACAAATAAATGGCATAGTAGCAGCAAATGACACAAATATAGATAATTTTATATAAGAAAAAAATGCTTCAGTAAGCCCTGTATATATTATTTTTCTATCGATACCAGTAGATAAATCTACCAAGGGCTTAAGAAAAAAATCATATATATTTTCTTTAAACAAATAACTAATTGTAAAAAATATTATAAAGCAAAGGACAACCCGTATAAGGCGATTTTTTAATTCTATAAAATGTTCTTTGAAAGTGTATTTTTGCAATTCAATATTTTTGATTTATATTATTCATCTTCAGAATACATTTCTTCAATGCCCTTTTCTAACTCTGTATTTAACGGATGTTCTATCGAAGATGTTACGTCTCTTGTTTTACGCTTTTTAATAGCTTCAATAATATCCTCTTCTTCATCCGAGTCTTTGTGAGGTATTTTTATTAAACTCCATACTCCATCAGGAACAAAAACAACCGCACCTTTAAGTGTTTTTTCTAAATGCGGAGTAGTAATAGAACTTTTTAGCCAATCGGGATAATTATCAATAGATAGGTTAGATATTAAATCTTTAGAGCTTTTGGTATCAGAATATGTACCCGCTGTAAAAATTGCCACCGCGCCAAATACAATTAAAGCAAACAACACACCTCTTACTATCCCCAAAACTAACCCTAATATTCTATCTAATATCCCTTTGCTTATACCACTAAATAACAAAACTATTTTGGAAGTAAGGAAAGTAAAAAACACTAAGGATATTAAATAAGCAACGACGCCACTTGCAATAGATGTAATAAGCTCATTATCTACATACCCAGAAAATACTATGTGTATGTATGGATAAAGCAATATTGCCACGAAAATTGAAGCTATAAAGCCAAGCAAGTTGATAGTAATGCTTATCATGCCTCTATATAACCCCAAAAAGGATGATATAGATAAGATTGTTAATATTAAAATATCAAATAAAGTGAATATCATATCGCTATTATAGTTTTATCAGTAATAATATAATCTACCTGTATGTCATGAGGCTCTCGCGGCAGATTTTCATACAAATTTTCATGAAAACATACCCCTATTTTTATCGTACTTTGTATAGAATTATTTTTTACAAAATAACGATCATAATGCCCTACTCCGAAACCTAGCCTATCTCCTTTTAGACTGTATGCAATCCCTGGCACAACAATAATATTTGGTAATAATTTACTATTATTTTTTGGTTGCATTAATTTACCAAAATTGCTTCTTTCTAGCTCTGTTCCCACATCATACCTTATAAAGTCCATCTTTGTGCCTCTAATTTTTGGCAATCCGACAATCCAGTTAGAATTTACTGCGAGTTTTAGTAAATCAGGCTCTCCTTTCATTGGCCAATATAACCCAATTATACCCCTCTTGTCCAGTGTATCTCTTTTTTTTGAAGAAATAAGAGATACACTTAACTCTTGCACAGAGCTTACAATCTTATTATTTGCAGAAAAATGCGCAGCTTCATCAAAAGTTTTTCTATTCTCTAAATTTTGGGTTCTTAAAAATTTTTTTAATTCCATGATTTTAACTACAAAACTTTTTTAAAAATTCTCCATGGAGTTTTTTTTCTTCATTAGAGGGATGAATAACTAATTTGTTTCCTACAGCAACGTTAGTCAGCAAGCCTTCAATATTTTCTTCTACCACAATTCCTTGCAAAGAAAAGCTTGTTTGTCTACCGCCAGTAAGTTCTACATATACTCCAGCTAACAGCTCTGCGTCTTTTAATGCCCCGTGTAGCTGGCGCGCCGAATTATCTACTTTAAACCTTTTGCATAAAGCATCTAATGATGCTCTAGCTCCTGGAAATTTTTTACGCGCTATTGGTAACGTGTCTATTGCATTTAAAAGCTCAAGCGGTGCTTTATTAACAAGAGACAACTCATGATTAAGGAATTTTATATCAAATGGCGCATTGTGAATTACCAAAGAACCTTCTTTAATAAATTCTAGAAAATCTTCTACAACATCTTGAAAAAGTGGTTTATCCTTTAAAAATTCCTCAGAAATTCCATGCACCCTATATGCCTCGTTAGGCATACTTCTTTCTGGATTGATATAATAATGGAATTGTTTGCCAGTCAACACCTTGTTGACCATTTCAAGAGCTCCTATTTCAACTATACGGTGCCCGTCTTTGGGGCTAAGGCCAGTAGTTTCTGTATCTAATATAATTTCTCTGATATTCATTTTATTGTATTAATTATTTCAATTAAATTTTCTTCTATTTTTTTCTGTTCTTCTTCGCTATCTATTGTAAAACTAGCTCGTTTTTTTTTCTCTTCTTGACTAATCTGTATTTGTTGTATTTTTTCAAAAATCATTGGATCAATACTTCCTCTACTATTAGCCCTTGAAAACCTTGTTTTTTCTGAACAAAACACACAAATATTATACGAAAAATATTTATCAAATCCAGACTCAAATAATAATGGAACTTCTGTAAATACAAAATTTTCTTTTTTGTTTTCTTCTTCAAATGCCTTTATTGCGAGACGCACTTTTGGATGAATAATTTTTTCTAATTTAACACGCTCTCCTGCATCATTATAAATTATTTTTGCTAAATTTTGTTTGTTAAATGCACCAAGCCCTTCTAAAGAATTTTCTACTAACTTTTGTATAGCTACATCTTGATATAATTTTTTTACATAATCATCGCAAGAAAAAACTTTATAACCCATGTTACTTAAACAATTTAAAATGAAGCTTTTTCCTGATGCAAAACTACCTGTTATAGCAATATTATACATTAGCTTATTCCCTTTTTATACTCATAGTAAGACTTCATTATTATTGCCGCCGTTTCTTCAATTGATCGCATGGAAACATCTATAATTTTCCAACCATTAGCTGAACATAATCTTTTTACTTGTCTACATTCTTCCTTTATAACATTGATATCTGTATAATTAGAAGCTTCTTGTACTTGTAATAAATTCATACGACTTTCTCTAATATCAATCAATCTGCTTGGGTTAATAGTTAAACCAAATATAACTGGGCGATTCATTTTGGGAAGTAATTCTGGAAAGGGGCACCCATGCACCAGCGGAATATTAGCTGTTTTAAATCCATTATACGCAAGATATACTGAGGTTGGTGTTTTTGAAGTTCTAGAAGGGCCTATTAAAATGATATCCGCTTCTTCTAAATCATCTAATACTTGGCCATCATCATGACGCAGTGAATATTCAATAGCCTCTACTTTATCAAAATAAGTTTCATCAAATTTATTAATATAGCCAATGCCGCTATTTGCTTTTCTTCCAATATATTCTGATATTTCTTTAACAATAGTGCTAACCACTGAAACACAGGGTATTTTTAATTCAAAACAGAATTTTTTTAGCTCTTCTCTAAGCCCTTCATCTGATATAGTATAGAGTATAATACCAGGTTTTCTTTTAATTTTTTGCTGTACATCTTCTAGCATTTTTATATTTCTAATCATCGGCCAATGATATTTTTTTACTTCAAGGTCGCTAAATTTAGACAAAGCTGTATTCGCAGCATGCTTAACTGTCTGCCCTGAAGATTCTGAAACTAAATGTATTGTAAGTTTTTTCATTTTATGCACATAGTTATTGTGGATAAGTTTTTTCATTAGGGCTATATTTTTATCCTCTTTCTCTTTAAAAAGCTAGACAATATAGTTATTTTATACTTCTGTGGATAATTATGTTTATCAATTGGGTACTGATTGCTAACTCCCTGCTTATACACAATTAGCCTGTATATTATCCACTGTAGTATGCACTGTATAGATTCTATTGTGAAGAAATTGTATAACTTATTACTTCTAAATCAATATGCTGTATTTATGGGGTATAAAGTTGTTGATAAAATTGTGTGTAAGTTATAATCTGTCTTATCCACCGTACCTACAACATAACTACATAAAAAACTTATATATTATATATATTATTAGATGATATGAACCACTTTCTAAAAACCTTTCAGCAAGAAAATACTAAAATTCCTATTTGGCTTATGAGGCAAGCAGGTCGCTATATGCCAGAATATATGAAAATAAGGTCATCTGTAGATAATTTTTTAGAGCTTTGTTACGATTCTAACAAAGCAGCAGAAGTAACTTTGCAACCAATTAATAAATTTGGTTTTGATGCGGCAATTATATTTTCTGATATCTTGGTTTTACCACATGCCCTTGGTTGGGATGTTTCATTTAAACAAGGAGAGGGCCCAGTTTTAAGAAAATTTGAATCAGCAAACGATTTATCGCTATTAAACGAAAATTTTTCCAGTAAGATAAGCAATATCTATGAAACAGTAAGCAAAGTAAAAGCATCCTTGTCCAAAGATGTTGCTCTTATTGGTTTTGCTGGTAGTCCATGGACTGTTGTTAGCTATATGTTAGAGGGGAAAGGCAAACAAGATTTTTCAGTCAGTAAAGGTTTTTTATATAATCAAACAGAAACTGCAAAAAAACTAATTAATTACATTGCTGAAAAAACTATAGAATATTTATCAGGACAAATTGATGCAGGTGCCGAAGTAGTTCAATTATTTGATTCATGGTCTGGAGTATTAAACGAGAGTCAATACGATGAGTTTGTTATTAATCCAACAATAAAAATTGTTTCTGCTTTAAAAGGAAAATATCCGCATATTCCAGTAATAGGCTTTCCAAGAGGTTCTGGATATAATTATGAAAAATATATAAAGCTAACTGGTATTAATGGCGTAGGAGTTGACCAATTCACACCTGTGGATAAAATGAACAAATGGCAAAAAAATATAGTAGTTCAGGGAAACCTTGATCCAGTAGTTTTGCTAGGAGATAAAAGTAACATAGCAAAAGCTGTAGATAAAATTTTATCTAGTATGGATAATAAAAATTTCATATTTAACCTAGGACATGGTATATTGCCAACAACTCCTGTTAAAAATGTAGAATACCTTGTTAGCTATGTCCGAAATTATCAAAAATAAAAAAATAGCAATAGTGCTTTTTAACCTAGGTGGGCCTGATAGTTTAGAGTCTGTAAAACCATTTTTATTTAACTTGTTTTTTGATAAATACATAATAAGGTTACCTGCTTTTTTTAGATATTTCGTGGCTTGGATTATTTCTTCTAAAAGAGAAAAGATAGCAAAAGATATTTATAAAAGCATTGGTGGTAAGTCGCCAATTATAGAAGAAACTCAAAAACAGATTGATGCTTTAAAAAAAGATTTAAAATCGGATTTAATAGCAGATTTTGAAGTTTTTATGTGCATGAGACACTGGCATCCAATGTCTACGGAAATAGTAGATAAAATAGAAAAATACTCGCCAGATGAAATAATATTATTACCTTTATATCCTCAATTTTCTACTACAACTACTGGCTCATCAATCGAAGATTTTACAACAAAATTAAAAAAGAAGGCCATAAAAGCTGACCTTAAAACAATTTGTTGTTATCCTAAAGATGATAATTTTATTAAAGCACATGCAGATCTTGTTATTAAAGCTATTGATAAAATTAAGGATAAAGGTAATTATAGAATATTATTTTCAGCACATGGGTTACCAAAAAATATTGTTGCAGAAGGTGATCCATATCAATGGCAAATTGAAAATACTGTGAACGCGGTGTTGGATGAACTTGATTATAAAGATATAGATTATAAAGTAACTTATCAAAGCAAAGTAGGACCGTTAGAATGGCTGGACCCAGATACAGAAAGCGAAATTAAATTAGCGGTAGAGCAAAGAAAAGAATTAATTATAGTGCCTATTGCTTTTGTTAGTGAACATGTAGAAACTTTAGTGGAGCTCGATATAGAGTATAAAGAAATGGCAGATAAATATTCTATAAATTATATTAGAGTTCCAGCCCTTTCTGTTCATGAATTATTTATAAATTCTTTGAAAAATATTATAATTAAAGCTAGCCAAAAAGAGGGAAGTTTCTTATTATCAAGCAACATGTCAAGGATATGCCCTGGGGATTATAAAAATTGCCCTTGTGTTTAAGGAAAGGTAGGCGTAAAAATGGAAGATTATTTTTTATGGTATAAATCAATTCACGTGATATCAGTGATATCGTGGATGGCGGGTATGCTTTATATGCCGAGGTTATTTATGTACCACACTAAAACTGAAAAAAATTCAGAAATGGATAAAACATTTCAAATAATGGAACGTCGTTTGCTTCGATTAATTATGAATCCAGCAATGATAATGACTTATATTTTTGGCTTGTTAACAGCCTATATTTATGGGTTTGCCGCTCTTGGTATGTGGTTTCATTTAAAAATGTGTGCTGTATTATTTCTTACTATTTTCCATATGTTTCTTGCTCGATGGAGAAAAGACTTTGAAAAAGGAAAAAACATACATTCAGCAAAATTTTATAAAATAATAAATGAAATACCAACAATCCTAATGATTCTGGCGGTAATATTGGTTATTGTAAAACCTTTTGAATAAAAGCTTTAGCGTTTACACATTGTAACCATTATGTTACAATGTGTAAATTAGTAGTTTAGATTATTAGTTGAAAAAATAATGGCTATATTAAAAATTCTTACAGCACCAGATCCAATTTTACAAAAAAAATCTTCTCCGGTAGAGTCGGTTACTAGCTCAGTACGTCAATTTATGGACGATATGTTAGAAACTATGTATGAAGATAGCGGCGTGGGGCTAGCTGCTAACCAAGTGGGTATACTCAGTAGAGTTATGGTAATTGATTTGCAAAATGATGATGATCAAAATAGAGCAAAAGATTTTTATCCGTTATTTATTGTCAATCCTGAAATATTAGAAATTTCTGATGAAATGATTGAAGCAGACGAAGGTTGCATGTCTTTACCAGGTCAAAGAATTTCAATTTCAAGGCCTAAATATATCAAAATAAAATATCTTGATTATAATAATAAATCCCAAGAGCTCGCGACAGATGGTTGGTTAGCAAGAGCAGTACAGCATGAGATGGATCACTTAGATGGCAAATTAGCTATTGATTATTTATCCAATCTAAAGAAAAGCGTAGCTCTTCGTAAATTAGTAAAATTCAAAAAACTTTCTGATTAATTTCTTTCTAGGGTTATAGATATGAATGTTATTTTTATGGGAACCCCAGATTTCGCTGTCCCAGCCTTTCGTGAATTAATTAATTCAACAGAACATAATATTGTAGCGTTGTTTACTCAAGTTCCTAAAGCTAAAGGACGTGGTATGAAATTAACTAACTCTCCTGTACATAACTTAGCAATAGAAAATGACATTCCAGTTCATACGCCAAAAACTTTAAGAAAGGAAGAAGCGGTGGAACTTATAAAATCTATTGATGCAGATATAATAATAGTGGTTGCTTATGGATTTATTATTCCTGAAAACATATTAAATGCAAAAAAATATGGTTGTTTAAATATTCATCCATCAAAATTACCTAAATATAGAGGGGCTGCCCCACTACAAAGGACCATAATTAATGGTGAAAAAGAAACTGCAGTTTGTATTATGCAAATGGACGCTGGGTTAGACACTGGCGCTATTATTCTACAAGAACAATTAAAACTAGCTTCTAATATTACTTTGCCAGAGTTGCATGATCAGTGCGCGAATATAGGGGCTAAATTATTAATAGAAACTTTAGATAATATAGATAGTTTGCCCAGGATAAAACAGTCTAATGAAGGTTTATCCTATGCTCACAAACTTTCTAAAGAAGAAGGAAGAGTGAATTGGAACGAGTCTGCTATTTCCATTGATTGTAAAATTAGAGGCATGAACCCATGGCCAGGGGTGTATTTTGAACATGCTGGAAAAATAATAAAAATACTTAGTTCAGAATATACAGAAAACACTCATAAAGCATTACCTGGTGAATTATTGGGAGATAATTTTGAAGTAGCCTGTGGCGAAGGCACATTGATTATTAAATCATTAAATCCAGCTGGTAAATCCAAAATGCTAGCAACGGATTATCTTCGAGGATTACCAACCTCGGTCAACAAAGTTGTTTTTTCTTAACCAGGATCAAACAATATACTTTTTATTAAAAAATTGGCTGTATATTACTAAATACTCAGCTAAACCCCTTGTAAATCATAGACATTAAGTTAACTTCTTAAAAACCAACGCTACCAAGGTCTCTTGACCTGTAACTCAAGGTAGTGTATAATGGCCTCAATATACAAATTAATGTTAATCTATTAACCACATGTGTAAAAATTAATTATCATTAATGTAGTTTAGTGGCTAAATAGGTTTAGAAAAGGTTAAGTATGTCTGTATCAGCAATTAGAGATTTATCGTCAGGAAGCGTTTATATGAGGACGCGAGCTAATACTCCAAAAATAAAGGAGAATGACGTTTGGGTTGATAATAAAAAGATAAAATTTTCTCAAGATTTTGCAAAAACTACTAGGAGCATTAATAGATTATATAGCAAAACTGGAATTAAAGCTGAACATGTTATAAATGGAAAAAAAGAACGCCTTGTCTTAACTGTAAGATCAAGTATTTTAAATATAAAGGATCCGAAAGGGGCTTTGGCAGCTTTGTATAAAGTTGGACAAATCGGCAAAGGCGCAGATAAAATAATTCAAATAAAAAGGTCTGGCAAAGGACATGTAAATTTAAAGTATAGTGAGGCAGAAAGAAAACTTCCATTGTTAAAAGGACTTGTATTATCTTGTAGTAATGTTATTCAATTTGCACAGTCTAGGAATATTTTACATCCATTGCAGGAGATAGAAAGAGATGTAGCTCTTCCTAGAGAAATCCCAGCAATGCAAATTCAAGCATTAAGAGAAAATAATATCCCAGATCAGCTGCAACAAGAGGATATGAAAGTAGATATGATTGAGGATAATTTAGATAGGAATCCTAATATATCTATAGAGCAAAATATTTTTGAAGAAGAAGATCGAAAATTATATACTGAAAGAGAAATAGAGTTACGCGAACAAATCTTGCAAGCAGCATATAAAAGAGAGCGCACAGAATATTGTATTTTAAACAGTGATTTTGTTGTAGAAAAATTAGAAGATAAAATAGGTGAGATCTCTTCTAAGCGTAAAATATGGTTAAATACTATTATTTCAACAGAGCTGTTTAATAGTAATATAGAAGAGTCTATATTTAAAAACCATATAAACGAAATCAGTGATGCAATTTTTGATCAAATAGATTCAAAAAGAGGTTTGTTTGGCAGGGTTTTTAGTAAATTATGGCTATCCGAGAAGGAAGTGCAAACTGCTACACAATATGTTCTGGATCGGTTAGTGCAATCAAGGATAGTTTAATTAATAGTTTTACTCCCACGTAACACTGTTATATGCTTAGCTATATTTTTATTTAGTAGCTAGGAAGTTATAAATGTCGAATAGAATTTTTTATATAAATTCTGGTCCTTATAAATTATCAGAAATTGCGCAAAATATTGGTTGTGAGTTTGACCTTTCTGCGGGTGTAGATATATCAATTAGTGCTATAAAATCTTTATCTGAGGCGGGAACTTCAGATATTAGCTTTTTTAGTAATAAAAAATATATGGATGAATTTAAAAATAGCCAAGCAGGCGCCTGCCTTGTGCCCTTAGATTTTACAGAAAAATCTGACACTATTTTACTTAAAACCACAAATCCATATCATGCTTATGCAAAAATTCTGGATATGTTTTATTCTCCTGGTAAGTCATATGGTAATAAAATCATGCCAAGTGCTTATGTTTCTAAGAGTGCAAAAATCGGTAAAAATTGTTACATAGGTCATAATGTAGTTATCGAAGAAGAGGTAGAAATAGGTGATAATTGCGTTATAGAATCAGGCACTTTAATTGATTATAAGGTAAAAATCGGTGATAGAGCCCGGATTGATTCAAATGTTTCTATAAGTTATTCTGTCATTGGTAACGATGTAGTTGTTTTACCCGGAGCTAGAATTGGTCAAGATGGTTTTGGTTTTTCAACAGACAAAGGAGTTCATAAAAAAATATATCACACAGGTCGAGTTATCATTGGTAACGATGTAGAAATCGGTTCTAATTCTTGTATTGATCGTGGCTCTATGAACGATACTATAATAGAAGATTTATGTCGTATTGATAATCTTGTACAAATTGGTCATAATGCTCATATCAAAAAAGGAGCTATTTTAGTTTCACAAGTTGGTATTGCTGGCAGCAGTAAAATTGGTTCTTATTGTGCTCTTGGTGGTCAAGTAGGAGTTGCTGGGCATATTACTATTGCAGATGGAGTACAAATTTCTGGTCAAGGAGGTGTTATTCAGGATATAAAGGAGCCAGGAATTATGGGTGGGACCCCGGCAATACCAATCAGAGATTGGCATAAGCAGACAATAATAATGAAAAATTTGATTAAGGGAAAAGGAAAATGACACAAGAAAGAATTGATATAAATGAGATAATGTCAATTATTCCACATCGCTATCCATTTTTATTAGTAGATAGAGTTACGGAAATTAAACATAAAGAATCAATTGTTGGTATAAAGAACGTAACAGCAAATGAACCGCAGTTTACCGGGCACTTTCCAACTAGACCGGTAATGCCAGGTGTCTTAATAATAGAGGCAATGGCTCAACTATCAGCGGTGCTTGTAGCAAAATCAATGGAAAACACCATGGACAAAGAAGTTTTCTTTATGTCTATTGACGAGTCTAAATTTAGAAAAATAGTAGAGCCTGGCGATACTTTGGTTATGTATGCAAGTATTATCCAGAACAGAGGCCCAGTATGGAAGTTTAAAGCCAGAGCGGAGGTTGATAGTAAGGTAGCGGCGGAAGCAGTTTTTACAGCAATGGTAAAAGATAAATCTAGGTAATAATAAGAATGATTCACAAAAGTGCGATTATTGGTAAAGACGTAAAGTTAGGTAAAGATGTTAAGATCGGGCCATATTGTATCATTGGTGATGGTGCGGTTATAGGTGATAATGTTGAGTTTAAATCACATATTGTTACGGAAGGTAGGGTAACAATTGGTGAAGGAACTATAATTTATCCATTCGCATCCTTTTCTTATCCGCAGACTTTAAAGTATAATGGTGAAGATTCTGAAATTATTATCGGAAAAAATAATACTATACGTGAATATGTAACCATTCAGCATGGAACAATAGAGGGCAATATGGTTACCAGGGTTGGTAATAATTGTTTGTTTATGGTTGGCGTGCATATTGCTCATAATTGTATAGTTGGAAATAATGTCATTTTTGCTAATTATGTAAGTCTTGCAGGACATGTAGAAGTTGGTGACTTTGCAATTATTGGTGGTTTGTCTGCGGTACAACAATTTTGTCGAATAGGGCCGCATACCATGGTTGGCGGTGTATCGGCTGTTGTGAGAGATTTGGTACCCTATGGTCTGGCAACAAGTGACAGGGCTCATCTAGAAGGTTTGAACTTAGTTGGCATGAATAGAAGGGGTTTTGATAAAAAACAATCTCTTGAAGCTAGCAAGGTTGTGAAAGAAATTTTTAACGAAAATTCAGAGCACGTGTTTAATAAACGCATAGACCTTGCCAAGCAAAAATATCCTAATAATAAAGTTGTGCAAGAAATTGTAGAGTTTTTGCAAAAAGATAATGCGCGTAGTTTTTGTGCGTATAAATAGAGAAAAATAATGTTACCAAATTTAGGAATAATAGCTGGTAGCGGTGATTTACCAGAAGAAATAGCTAAATTACAAAAAGCCTCTGGAGGTAATTGCGTTATTGCATCACTTGATCCAGAAACGGTCTTTGGAAATTTTGCATATAAGCATTTTGCGTTAGGTGAAGTTGGCGGCATTATTGAGTATTTTAAAGAAAATGCAGTAGAAAATGTGGTTATTATTGGTGGAGTCAATCGTCCAAATTTAAAATCATTAAAAGTAGATTTTTCTGGATCATTATTGCTTGCAAAAATCTTAAAGCAGAAAATATTAGGCGATGACAATATATTGAAGATAGCTTCTGATTATATTGAATCAAAAGGATTAAAAGTTGTTTCCCCGCAAGAAATTTTAAAGCTGGGTAAATATAATCTAGGAATAACCAGCTCTAATTTACCTTCCACGCAAGATAAAATTGATACAGAAATAGGCCGGCAAGTTATTACATCCCTAGGGGCCCTTGATGTTGGGCAATCTGTTATAGTTTGTGATGGCTATGTTCTTGGTATTGAGGCGGCAGAAGGCACAGATAATCTAATTCGTCGTTGTGAAATTTTACGTCGCACGGAGAAAGGTGGTGTACTTGTGAAGATGTCAAAATACGCTCAGGATATGCGCCTTGACGTACCAGTTATTGGCCCAGATACTATATTTTTCTTGGCAAAGCATGGTTTTAACGGCGTCGCTATTGAAAAGGAAGGGGTAATTGTTGTTAAGCCAGAGGAAACTATGCGCCTTCTTGATGATAATGGGTTGTTTTTAAGAGTTCTAGATTAGTAAATTAATTTAAAACCTAGAGCTCTTAAAAACAATTAGATTATGGTCTTTTTGTACTTGCAGTAGAAGCAAGATCTGCAACACTTTTAGTTACATGATCAACATGATTTGTTGCGTGCTTCACTGTATAAGCATCAGCACCATGATTCTTTTTCACTTTGCTTGTACCATCACCATACATGCTGTTACAGCCTACTAACAAAAGAGACAAGGCAAATAATTTTACAATCTTAGACATAAGAGATTACCTAATATAATTAATAATATTGTTCTATAACAACATTGTTGATTGTATCATTGAATATCAATGATTACAATATTCATCTGATTTCGAAAAAACATTCGATTCTTCCCTAATAAAGATAGGCTTGTGACAAGGAAATGGTTGGCATAATGGCGGCTGCTTCTACTTTTAACTATATCTCTCTAATCTCTCTACTTAGACGGGGTCTTTATAATAATTTCTAAGTAGTAATAAGGAGTTTTAGTTGCGTGAAGGAGTCTATAGTCTGTATCCTCTTTTATTAAAATTGAAATGTCATTAAACCCATAAAGCTTAAATAATTCCTCATATATTTCTTTTGTAAATAAAAACTTTTTACTAGGTAAAGTTACTGTTTTTTCAGTATATATTTTATGTAACGCTTGATAGTGTCCTTCTATTATATGCGCAATTCCCAAATCAATATTGTTGCCATATTTATCCGAAACACTAGAGGAGTGTCTAGCGCTTTCATAAACAATAATCCCTCCTTCTTTTAACATGTGTGTGCATGATAGCATAAATTGATGTAATTCTTTTTGGCTGTTGACAAGCGATGCAAACCCCTCGTCTATATGTTCAAAAATTATTTTTTCAAATTTGCCAGGGTATTTTAGAGAGAGCTCATGAAATAATTTGATGTCTTTAATATCAAAAATATGAGTAGGGTTTAGTTTTATATTCTTATCGATTGTTATATCGCAATTATTCACTTTTCTAGCAGAAGGATAAACGCTTTGTACGTTCTTTCCAGAGCCAATTATTAATCTAAACTCACATGTCTTATCTGCATTAGCAAAAGCACCTTTAATACTAAGAATCAAGCATATAATTAACAAACATTTTATAGATTTAATAGTCATAGATATAGTCGTTTGAATAAATTTATTAAGTTTAAGTTATAGCAACTCTTACTTTCTTTGAGAGGCTTGTCTTGCAATAGCTTCATTTGATGTAATATTACAGTATTTGCTTTTACAAGTCCATGTTTACTGAGGTGGGGCTTATATGTTGTTGTTATAACAAGATAGAACTTGAAGCTTGCACTTGTATATTACAAAAAGCTTAATATACGTCAATTGTTTTTGTGGTTTATAAGTACGGGCGCAGAAAAGACAATTTGATTCTGTAAAATTTATTGCTAATATAACAATTATGTTACCTTGTGAGTTTGCTTGTGCTAGAAATAGTTGGGAATTTTAGATTATACGGTTTAATGATAAATATGTTTAAAAAAACTTTGATTTTGGTATTGCTTAGTTTGGGGCTAATGGCTTGTGGTGACAAGACAGAGACAGAGTCTTTGGCGCAAGAGCAGATAAATGAATATAGTAAAAAGCTTGAAGATTGCAAAGAAGATGCTGCAAAAGAATCCGAAATAAAAAAAGAAACAATAGGAGCAGAAAAAGAAGAGGCCGCTAAACATGTGCGTGGTTATACTATAGAACCAGATGATATAGTATTTGGTAATCAAGAGGCCTCTGTTGTATTGGTTGAGTATTTTTCTCCAACGTGCCCGCATTGTGTTAGTTACCACAAGAGGACCTACCCAGAAATACAGAAAAAATATATAGATACTGGAAAAATTGCTTATGTAATGCGTGAATTTATAGGTAATAAACAGGATTTAGACGCGACTATCTTGGCTCGCTGCGTCGGTGATATAGATAATTATATTAAATTTATGCATGTTATTTTAGAACAACAGGATAATTGGGCGTTTAGCAAAAATTATAGAGAAGTATTAACAAATATTGCTGGTCTTGGCGGGGTTTCTCCGGAAAAGTATGCAGCTTGTTTAAACGATGAATTTATGTTGGCCATATTAATGGAAAATACTAAGCTTGTAGCAAAAGAGCCACGCTTTATTGGTACTCCAAGTTTTTTCATTAATGGCAAGCAATTTATCAATCCATATACGTTAGAAGAACTTTCCAAAGCAATAGATGTGGCTCTAGATGGATCTTAAAAAGCATTTAGATATTCAAAAGAGAATAGATCAATATAAGATTAAAAAAACCATCCCAAAGCAAGTGGCAAGCGGTAATCAAGCTTTTAATATTGCTATAGAGTTAGTAGCTGGAATGATAGTTGGTTTAATAATTGGGTTGTTTTTTGATAATTTGTTTGATTCTAAGCCACTATTCCTTATAATTTGTCTTATACTTGCAATGGTCGCGGCGTTTATGTCGATCTGGAATAAATATATCAAGAGCAATGGCACATAGTCCTCTAGAGCAGTTTAAAATAAAAGAAATAATTGATATAGAATTGTTTGGTTACAATGCTAGTATTACCAACTCTTCTTTGTTTATGATATTATCTGGTTTGTTTATAGTTTTGTATTTCACAATAGCGTTTAGAGGTAAGCGTTTGATACCAACACGCTTGCAGATAAGTGGTGAAGTTATATACGGGATGATTTCAAATATGCTGGAGCAAAATGTTGGTGAAGGTGGTAGGAAATTTGTACCATTAATTTTCACATTATTTATGTTCATACTTACTTGTAATTTATTAGGCATGATCCCTTATGGGTTCACTGTAACTAGTCATATATCCATTACTTTTGCTATTGCCATGATGATATTTCTATTGGTGACATTAATTGGGTTGTATTTACATGGTTTAAAGTTCTTTTCATTGTTTCTGCCTAAGGGGACTCCTTGGTGGTTAGCACCATTGATGGTGGTAATTGAGTTGTTTGCATATTTGGCGCGTCCAGTTAGTCTGTCTTTGCGTTTGGCGGCAAATATGGTGGCGGGGCATGTATTGTTAAAGGTTATGGCAGGATTCGTGGTCTCAATGGCTATATACTTGAAAGTTTTGCCTATACCTTTTATAGTTATCCTAATAGGATTTGAAATATTCGTGGCGATCTTGCAGGCTTATATATTTGCTATATTATCCTGCGTGTATTTAAACGATGCAATAAATTTACACTAAATTTTTAGTGTAAATTTGGGTTGAGCAATTTTAGTACACCGGGGATGATGGTGTTTAAAGCGGCTCGTGATTTTAATGTTAATTTTAAAGGAGTTTAAATTATGGAAGCAATGGCTTTTAAATTCATTGGCGCTGGTCTTATGGCATTTGGTATGCTTGGAGCAGCAATTGGAGTAGGTAATATTTTTGGCTCTTTGCTAAATGCTATTGCGCGTAATCCGTCAGCAAGCGATCAGTTGCAAAGAATGGCTTTTATTGGAGCTGGTCTTGCTGAAGCAATGGGTCTTTTCTCTTTTGTAATAGCAATGTTACTAATTTTTACTTAAATATGTAGTTTATATTATGCCTCAGTTTGATGTATCCTCGTTTAGTTCGCAGTTTTTTTGGTTAGCAACGGTATTTACTTTCTTATATTTTTTAGTAAGTAGGTTTATTGCTCCAAAGGCTGAATCTATTCTTACGGCTAGAAACCGTTGTTTAGAAGAAAATGTTCGTTACGCAGATGAGTATAATAGCAAAGTAGAATCTATAAATATTTTTCGACTTGAGCGTTTAGAAGAAATTAATGCTCGAGTCGAAGGTATGCAAGAACAAGCTACGGAAATGTTGCAAATGCATTTCGATAAGCAAAAAGAGGAGCTTGTAATTATTTTGGCCCAAAAGCGTAAGCATGCTATAGATGATATTAATAATTATGTTGATAATTTTCATGTAGAAGGGGCGGCTCCATGCGTTAGCTTAGCTTCCTTTATAATACAAAAAATTACTAATAAACCGGCCGATTTGGAGTTGCTTAAAAAAATTCATGGCGAGGTAAAATGATAAATTTTTTGGATGAAAGTTTTGTAGTAGCCATATGTTTTGTAATATTCATATATTTAGCCTATAGACCGGTGAAAAAGGCGATAGTTGCATCCTTGGATGCTCGCATTGAAGAAATAAAAGCAAAGCTCGCAGAGACTGAGCAAATAAAAAAAGACGCTAAATCTCTTTTAGATGAAATAGAACAAGAAATGGAGTATTTTGAAGAGCGTAAAAAAAATATTATTGAAAGCGCTAAAAACAGTACGGCGCGGCTTGTGGAGACAAAGGCTAAAGAAATGGACTTAATGTTGGCTCGTACAAAAGACTCCGCTATTAAATCTATAGATAATCAAAGGGTTAAGGCGGTTGATACAATGCGAACAGAGTTCACAAAATCCGTACTAAGCGTAGTGCGCACTTATCTCGTTGAAACCAAAAACAACACGGTTTCTGATGAAGAAATTCTCAATCATTTTATAAAAAAATAAACTGCATTTTATGGAATGCATCTTGTTTAGTGTAAATAAACCCACAACCATAGGATTAAATCATTTCCTAAATGGCTATTGTTGACATCATTTAAAAATCTCATTAAGTTCTTGTTAAAGCTTACGATATAATTTAAGGTTTAGTAATGCAAGCAGTGGTTTTGTCTGGCGGGGTGGGAAGTCGTTTGTGGCCTATTTCTAGCAAAATACGTCCTAAACCCTTTCTGGTGTTAGAAGATGGTCAAAGTTTGTTACAAAAAGCTTTCATTCGAGCTGCTAATATTGATTTAGTTACAGATATTATTACCGTTACTAATCATGATTTTTTTTCTCAGGTGCGGGATGAATATAGCAGAGTGTCTTCTCTGGTAAAAAAACCTATAATATCACAGTTTATTTTAGAGCCATTTGGTAAAAATACAGCAGCTGCAATTGCCGCTGCTGCACTGCAAATTGATGAATATTATGGTCCTGATGAAGTAATGCTGGTATTGCCTGCGGATCATTTGATATTAGACAAAGAACGATTTGAAGACGCGGTAAGAAAAGCTCAAAAATTAGCACTTGATGGAGAGTTGGTAACGTTCGGTATTAAACCAGACAGTCCTGAAACTGGTTATGGCTATATAGAGCATCATGGCAATAAAGTAGAACGTTTTGTTGAAAAACCTAGTTTAGAACTAGCGCAAGAATATTTACAAAATGGTAAATATTTATGGAATTCAGGCATATTCTGCTTCACCGTAGGTAGCATTCTACGTGAAATGGCTTTGTATTGCCCTTTAATTCTTGATAATGTAGGTTGCTCTATGCATTTATCTAATCGCACTGACAATAGAAAAGTAGAGCTTAACTCTTTGGCCTTTAGCTTGGTGCCGGAAGAATCCATTGATTATGCAGTTATGGAGAAATCAGCTAGGATAGCCGTTATCCCATGTGATATTGGATGGAAGGATATTGGCACTTGGGATTCTTTTAGCAAGCTTGCTCCAGAGGATTCTGACGGTAACAGAATAAAAGGTAATGCTACATTACACGATGTATCAAATTGTTATATTGAGAATAATGGCCAGTTGGTTGGTGTAGTGGGTGTTAAAAATCTTGCTATTATTAGTACCAAAAATGGTTTGTTAGTAACGAATAAACAAAATTCTGAGGCGGTGCGTAATATATATTCACAGCTTTATGACCATGTAAATAATGACCAAAATTTCCCTTGGGGGAAAGTTCTAATTCTACAAAAGGATCAGCTAATAAAGCTTAATCAGGTTGAAATTAATCCTGGCGCCACTGTGGAGATTGCAAAGCATTTTCAATATGCGGCAAATTGGATGGTTACCCGCGGGATAGCAAAATTTTTAGTAAATAACCAGCAAATTATTCTTTCTAAAAATGAATCAAAATATATCCCTCAGGGTGATGTAGAGTCTATAATAAATATAGGTAATGAACCTTTAGTAATAATCACTGTACAATTAGATGATTATTTAGCTAAAAATGATATAGTGACGTCTATAGAAATTGATAAGGCTAGTAATGGATAAATTAGAGTGCTTTAAAGCATATGATATTAGAGGTAAAGTTCCAGAAGAAATAGATGCTAATTTAGCTTATAAGATTGGTTGTGCTTATGCTGATATTATTAACCCAGGTACAGTTATAGTTGGTTATGACGTGCGTTTGGAAAGCCCTATGCTTGCAGAAGCGGTAATTAGTGGATTAATGGATTGCGGAGTTAATGTTATCAATATTGGTGTTTGCGGGACTGAAGAAGTTTATTTTCATACATTTCATAAAGAACAGGATGGTATTGGTGGTGGCATAATGATCACTGCTAGCCACAATCCCAAGGGATATAATGGTATGAAGATGGTTAAGCAAGGAAGCCGCCCAATGAGTGGAGCTGATGACTTAAAAACAATACATGATTATGTATTAGAAAATAAAAAACAGATGAAAACCTCTTCATCATATGGAAAGCAGGTGGTGCAAGAAGATAAATCCGAATATATTGAACATTTATTTGGCTATATTAATTTTGCAAAAATTAAGCCACTAAAAATTGTTGTAAACCCAGGTAATGGACCAGCTGGAGCTGTGCTTAAATTATTAGAAAAGCATTTACCCTGCGAATTTATTTATATTAATGCAGAAGCTGATGGCAATTTTCCAAACGGCGTCCCTAATCCTATGTTGATAGAAAACAGAGTGGTAACTTCTGATGCCGTGATTGCGCATAATGCAGATTTGGGAGTGGCTTGGGATGGTGATTTTGATCGTTGTTTTGTGTTTGATGAAAGAGGAAGTTTTATAGAGGGGTATTATATTGTTGGGTTGTTAGCGGCTAGTTTTTTAAGTAAGATTGCTGGCAGCAAGATAATTCATGATCCGCGTCTTGTTTGGAATACTCAAGATGTAGTAAAAAAAGCTGGTGGCATAGCGGTGCAAAGTAAGTCCGGCCATAGTTTTATCAAAGAAAAAATGCGACAAGAAGATGCAGTTTATGGCGGTGAAATGAGTGCTCATCATTATTTTAAAGATTTCGCCTATTGTGACAGTGGGATGTTGCCATGGCTTTTAATAGCAGAATTGCTAAGTAATTCTGCTGATAAATTATCTACAATGGTAGCAAAATCCCAAGATGCTTATCCTTGTAGTAGTGAAATTAATTATAAAGTTGAAGATGTCTCTAAAACACTTAGTAATATAGAAAATTATTATAAACCCCAAGGAGCGGTTATAGATTATACTGATGGTCTTAGTATTGAATTTTCTGATTGGCGATTTAACGTACGTGGGTCTAACACAGAGCCACTACTTCGATTAAATCTTGAAGTTAAGGGAAAAAATATTTCGATTGCAGAACGGATAGCAGAGGTTGAAGCTATTATAATTTAAGTAATTAATTAGTTGGGTTGGTGTTTGCTCGTAGACGAGTTGGTTATTTTTTGCTAGAATATAGAATATAGAATATAGAATATGGAACACGTAGCACAAATATCACCCAGAGCCTGGGTTCTGGTGGATAATAGAATTGGCAATGCCAATCAAGCAATAGAATTAGCGGAGAAGCTTGGAGAAACGTTTGAAATTAAACATATTGAATATAATGCGTTCGGTAAGTTACCTAATTCTTTATTGTCTTTGTTTCCAATCCATGTAAAAAAATCAATTTTATCAACTTTGCAAAAAGCTGTTATTCCAGAGCTGATTATTTCCTCTGGGCGTAGGACGGCTTCTCTTGCTGTTTATTTAAAAAAATTGTCCAAAGGAAAGGCAAAAATAATTCAAATAATGAGGCCAAGTCTTGATCCAAAAGAGTTTGAGCTCATTATCTTGCCACAACATGATAGTTTTAATTATACTCTTCCTAATATTATAAGAATTCTTGGTGCGCTGACTAATGTTCAGGGGAAATTTGCTAAGGAGCGGGATGAATTTGAGGCTAAATATCCAGATATTAAGCAATTTATCGCAGTTATTATTGGTGGATCTACTAAAAAATATACACTTACTCTAGATAATGCAAAGCTTTTGGAAAGTACACTTTCTACATTATCTAATAATCATTCACTGCCATTATTTATAACTTTTAGTCGTAGAACTCCGGTTAATGTAAAAAAATATTTTAGAGAAAAATTTCTTTGGCCTAACATTATATATGACCCTGCTGACGCTGGTCCCAATCCATATCCAGTAATTTTGCAAAAAGCTGAGTATATAATCTCTACTACGGATTCTATTTCGATGTGTAGTGAAGCGGCTAGTACTGGTAAGCCAGTTTATGTATTTTCACCAGCAAATTTTAAGCTGAGAAAGCATAATTTCTTTATCCAGCAGCTTGTTGATATAGGGATTATACGACGCCTTGAAACGACTACAAACTATCTTGAAAAATATGAGTATGAACCATTATCAGAGATAAACAAAGTAGTGGATATTATTAAAGAAAAGATATTGTAGTAATACTGGTGTTTTAAAACACCAGTATTACTACCCGTTTATTATATTGCGCCTTCGGATATCCACTCTGATGCATTATCATCGAATTTTAATACTCTAGGTTTTGTATCGATGCTATCAAAGGTTATATCTTGCATAAAATGTTCGTGCGCAGAGATAAAACCACTATCAGCTCCGAACTGTGGAAAATATGGTTGAAAATTTTGATATTCAAGATTTATATATTTTTGATTAATAGCATCGTTAGTTGCCATTATTATATCATCTAATGAAGTAATAATAACTCCATTGATCGATTTAATTATTATGCGATATACACTTTTGTAATTTTGTACAAACATTTCAGGAATGCTGCTAAAACTACTGCCTGTTTGCACGTTGGCTAATGCAACACTACCGATTGGTATACCAGATTTAGCCGCCACAAAATCGTCGGCCTCAAAAAATAAACCACCTGCAAAGTCTAGCATTTTTGATATTTTGTTTTTTGTTAAATCATACAATTGAATTTCTTTTTCCAATTGCTTGCCATTGCGAATGATTGTAAGCTTTAGCTTATCCGACTTTGATGTATTCATTGTTTGGTCAAGTATAGTTAGGTCTGCTCCAATAACTTTGCCTTCTACTGACCATAATATATCTCCTGGTTGTAATATAGATTGAGCTGTACCACCAGGCAATACTGCGTGTACTGCTACTACCCTATTTCTAGCATCTGGTAAATTTGTTATATATTTATCCATTTCTTTAGCAGAAAAATTACGATGTTTTACCGCTTTATCTAATGAATATAAATTAGTAATAACGCCTATATGTTTTCTGCTAGGAGCTAGTTTTCCAGATTGTAATTCACCAAGAGCATGTTGTACATAAGAGCCTTTTAAAGCAAGAGAGTGTGTTTTTCCGCCGCCATATAATACTCCGATTGCTTTATTATCTGTATTTAACACAGGTGATCCGCTGGCTCCGCCGGTAGAATTCATATTAATGATATACGAACCTTGAGGCATTTCGCCACTAATTTCATATAAATCAGATAAGTACCCACTATGGAAAGAGAAGCCCTGCCCTTCAGTATTGCCAACGATAAATACATCAGATCCTAGTTTTGGTATTTCGTTAGTAAATTCAACAACTTCTATTTCTTTAGGAAAATCTTTTGCATCAATTTTTAATATGGCAAAATCAGCATATAAATCATAGTAAACTAGTTTTGCTTCAGTTTGTTGTCCATTATGAAAGGTTACAAAATAAGTGCCAACTGATGCTCTACCTACCACATGATTATTAGTTACTAAATAACCATTTTTGCTGTCCACGATAAATCCTGTGCCAGACCAGCTGCCAGTATTTTGATACGCAGAGACTGGTACACGACTATTGATAGTAACAATTGCCTTTTTTATAGTTTCAATGTCTTTAATTTTTGCGCTATCTGCATACGCAGTATTTAGTACAAATAATACTCCAATTGTACAAATTTTTAGTATTTTAAACATTTTTATTTCTTTAGCCCCTTGTAAAATAAATATTGTATTCTTATATAGAAAACATGTATGTAGATAAAAAAGCAGTTTTTTGCTTTTAAGTCAAAACAAATTATCAGATATTTAACGAGGTTATTAATTATGGGAAAAGTTATTGGTATAGATTTGGGCACAACTAATTCTTGTGTAGCTGTGATGGATGGTAAAGAGCCAAGAGTGCTATCAAATGCAGAAGGCGAGAGAACTACTGCTTCTATGGTTGCGTTTATAGCTGGTGATGAAAGATTAGTTGGACAACCGGCAAAAAGGCAAGCGGTAACTAATCCAGAGAATACGTTATTTGCTATTAAAAGACTGATAGGTCGTGATTACTCTGATCCTACTGTCAAAAAAGATAAAGACATGGTGCCCTATAAGATTGTAAAATCTGATACAGGTGATGCTTGGGTAGAAGTAGATGGTAAAAAATACTCTCCAAGTCAAGTTAGTGCTTATATTTTACAAAAAATGAAAGAAACTGCTGAGAATTTTCTTGGTGAGACCGTTACGCAGGCTGTTATTACAGTACCAGCATATTTTAATGATGCTCAAAGACAGGCAACAAAAGATGCTGGTAAAATTGCAGGTCTAGAAGTGTTGCGTATAATTAATGAACCAACTGCTGCAGCTCTTGCATATGGCTTTGACAAAACTGAAAATAAAACAATTGCTGTATATGATCTTGGCGGTGGTACATTCGATGTATCTGTCTTAGAGATTGGTGATGGTGTTTTTGAAGTAAAAGCGACTAATGGTGATACTTTCCTAGGTGGTGAAGATTTCGATATGAGAATTCTTAATTTCTTGGTTGATGAATTTAAGAAAGAAACTTCTGTGGATTTAAAAAGCGATCCTTTGGCGTTGCAAAGATTAAAAGAAGCTGCGGAGAAAGCGAAGAAAGAACTTTCAAGCACTCAGCAAACTGATATTAATTTGCCTTATATTACGGCAGATGCTACTGGTCCTAAGCACATGAACATTAGGCTAACAAGAGCAAAGCTTGAGTCTCTTGTTATGGAATTAATCGACCGTAGTATGGAGCCATGTAAAAAGGCATTAAAAGATGCTGGTTTAAAAGCTTCTGAGATTGACGAAGTGATCCTTGTTGGTGGTATGACTAGAATGCCAAAAGTAATCGAAAAAGTGAAAGAATTTTTCGGGCGTGAACCACATAAAGGAGTAAACCCAGACGAGGTTGTTGCGCTTGGTGCTGCTATTCAGGGCGGTGTATTACAAGGTGATGTTAAAGATGTATTACTCCTTGACGTTACTCCACTATCACTTGGTATCGAAACTCTGGGTGGCGTGTTCACTCGATTGATAGATCGTAATACTACAATTCCTGCAAAAAAGAGCCAGGTGTTCTCCACCGCTGATGATAATCAACATGCGGTAACTATCAGAGTTTTCCAAGGGGAGCGTGAACTTGCTGCACATAATAAAATGCTAGGACAGTTTAATTTAGAAGGGATTCCGCCTTCTCCAAGAGGTATGCCGCAAATTGAAGTAACTTTTGATATTGATGCGAATGGTATTGTACACGTATCTGCAAAAGATAAAGCAAGTGGCAAAGAGCAAAATGTAACAATTCAAGCTTCTGGCGGTTTAAAAGAAGATGAAATTGCTGATATGATTAAAGATGCGGAGCAAAATGCATCTGATGATAAGAAGCGTAAAGATTCTATCGAAAGTAAAAATAAAGCAGATGCTTTGATCTATTCGACAGAGAAAAATTTAAAAGAATATGCTGATAAAATCTCAGATGAAGATAAACAAGCAACTGAAACAGCAATTGCAGACCTTAAAGCTGCTATGGAATCTGAAGAGGATTTTGAACAAATTGATGCTAAAACAGAAGCTCTTGCTGCCGCCAGTATGAAAATTGGTGAAGCTATGTATGCTGCTAATGGAGAAGCAGAGCAAGCAGCACCAGAATCTGCTGCTGCGGATGCAGATGCTAAAGTTGTAGATGGCGAATTTAAAGATGTAAGCGATAGTAAATAATCGTAATTTAAAAACCTTCGAAGGTTATATAGATGACAAAAAAAGATTATTACGAAGTTCTTGAAATCCCGCGCACTGCTAGTAGCGCGGAAATCAAGAAGGCTTACTTGAAGCTCGCAAAAAAACATCATCCAGATTGTAATAGCGGTAATCCAGAGTCTGAAAAAAAATTTAAGGAAGCTGGCGAAGCCTATGATGTTTTAAAGGATGAGCAAAAGAAATCAGCTTATGATCGCTTTGGCCATGGTGCATTTGAGCAAGGCAGTGGAAGCTCTGCTGGCTTTGGCAGGTCCAGCGCGCGTGGCGGTTCTAGTGGTCCAGATGTAAATGATATATTTGGTGACTTTTTTAGTGATTTTATGGGTGGCGGTGGCGCTAGCCGTAGTCGATCGTCACAAGTTCGGGGAGCTGATTTAAAATATAATCTTTCTATTAGCTTGAAAGATGCTTTTAGTGGCGTTGATAAAACGCTAAATTTTTCAGCCGAAGCTAAATGTACACCTTGTAGCGGAAAAGGAACTAAAGATAGTAATGGTGTGGTGACATGTTCACAATGCGGCGGTGCAGGTGCTGTGCGCATGCAACAGGGGTTCTTTGCTGTTGAGCAAACTTGTAGTAAATGTAATGGTGTTGGACAAGTTATCAAAAATCCATGCATTACATGTCATGGTGCAGGTCGTTCTATTAAGCAAAAACATCTAATTGTGAACGTACCAGCAGGTATTGAACATAATACGCGTATTAGAATTGCGGGCGAAGGTGAAGCTGGGATACGTGGTGGTTTAGCCGGTGATTTATATGTATTTGTTAACGTAGAAGCTCATGATATATACCAGGTAGAAGGAAGTAATTTACATTGCAAGTTACCTTTGAGTTTTACCAAAGCGGCATTAGGTGGAGAAGTAGAAATACCAACTATTGATGGTACAAAAGTAATGCTAAAAATCCCTCCTGGCACCGAGACAGGGGATAAAGTGCGTTTAAAAGAGAAAGGTATGTCTAAAGTACGTTCCTCTGCACGTGGTGATTTATACGCGCATGCTTATATACAAACTCCTAAAAAACTGACAAAAAAACAGAAAGAATTACTTGAGGCTTTAGACAAGGAATTAGGTGATGTTGATGCTAATTATAAGGATGAAGGTTTTTTCTCTCGTATGAAAAATATGTGGTCGTAAAAAACCTACTTGCAAAATAATATAAATAACTGTATAAAGAGGTGCCCATAGTTATTTATGGCCCCTTCGTCTAGCGGTTAGGACGTCACCCTTTCACGGTGAAAACACGGGTTCGATTCCCGTAGGGGTCACCATATAAAATCCGTGCTAGTTAAAATCTATTCAATTTTTTGGAAGCGCGATGCTAGTGATGGGCCTATCCAACTAGTTTTTCAATATTCTTGCACAAAACTATTTTATTTTGCAAAATTTATCGTGATGGACCATTTGAGCGGCTTGATAGTCTGTGCTCTGTCTGCTTTTGTAATTTTTCAATAGACTTTGATTGTTTGGGTTTGTTTAGGTTACCAAGGGTTTTTAATACAAGAGATTTAAGATCTAATTCAGATGATTTAAATTGCAATTGGGCTTCCTTGCTCATATGTTTACGGCAGTGTTTTACCAGTTGTGGATTGCCAAGAGACGTGCACATTTTGCTTACAAAATGTAGAAATTTATCTTTTGAAGATTGTAAGTTTATAGATTTAATTGTTTGTGACTTATCTTGTATGTTTAATGATGTTTGTAAATCTTGCATGATGGCATGTCAACCTTTTAGAGGACACATTTTTTAAGGATCCTCGCACCTTCTTCAAACTCAGCTGGAGCAAGGTATCCAATGGTCGAATGCGCTCTTATTCTGTTATAAAACACCTCGATGTATTCA
>Ga0209390_10002966_pt1 | contig 28569 bp, 19 predicted proteins | sample BON01_FD_187212 | JGI IMG/M metagenome (GOLD analysis project Ga0209390, IMG submission 187212) | Freshwater microbial communities from Lake Bonney liftoff mats and glacier meltwater in Antarctica - BON-01 (SPAdes) (version 2) | ecosystem: Environmental > Aquatic > Freshwater > Ice > Glacier...
TCCTCAACCTTTTAAAAACCAAAAATGAAAAAATAAGTGTTAATCGAAAACGCAATAAATGTGCTCTATCCGATCAATATCGAGAGAAAACCCTCGGAATTTGATGCGTTTGCCCTGGGCCCCTGGCCTAAGCGTTTTTTACGTTGTGGTCGTCGTGGCGTTGCCCCCACAGCCCCTACTGCGTATCCGGCTTGTACCGCTCCCCAAACTGCTTGATCAACCCATAAAAAATCTTATGTCGGGTTTTCGGGTCAATGGACGGATCACTTTCCAGGGCGGCTATCTCTTCATCCAATGTGTCGTGCGCACGGGTTACTTCGTCCATCCATTTTTCGCAACGGGCCTTGTCGCCATGCTGCCAATAGCCCGACTCATCAAGCATCTGGCAGTCAGAGAAATATTTTTTCTCTAAAAAACGGAACAGGTTGCATATTTCGATATGCGTTTTCGCACCGTCAAAACCCGTTTTTACACGGTTCCAGGGGTAATCGGGGTCTTCAGCTGTAAAAGTTGGGTTTTCGAGGGTGAACAGCGAATTGAGCATACCGTTGGCGCTGAAGGTGAGCCATATTGTTTCACATTGCGGCCCCGGACTGAAATGGATGCCCCGCAGGCCAGCCTCTCCTTCAAAGTTTATTCCTTCTTCCGATTCTCCAATTTGAACATCAGTTGGTTTACGCCAATCATCGTCCCAGCGATGGTATTTCCAACCATTGGAGTCGCAAATGTCGGCCACTTCATCGGCCATTTGATCGACTAGGGCCAGGTCGGCCAGGCGAGCGCGGTATCTGAGTTTGAGGTACATCATTTTAATGTGATAATTAGAGAATTAGGGAATTAGGGAATGTGATAATTAGGAGTCGGCTTTTGAGGTATTCACGCGCCATTCGGCCAGGGCCCAGCGGATTTTGTCGTAGGAAAAGCTGCCTTCAAAATGTTCGAAAATGGGTTTTAGTTGGTAGGGTTCGTCAAACTGCGACAAAGCGCCCTGGATGAGGTCGCATTCGTCTTCCGAAACCCATTGACGTATGTCCACCAACTCGCCGCGCTCGTACATGGTGGCGAGGTGGTTCATGATCGACATCGTACTAATTTCTCGAATCTTGGAGATTTCTTCCACGCTTTGCCCGTTTTTGAATAGCTCCCAGGTTTGCAGTTGGGTGCCGCCTACTACGCGCTCGCCAGCACTTGATTTCTCCAACACATAACGCCGTATCTCGCTGATGAAAGCATCGCCATACAGTTGCAATTTGCGCTCACCCACACCACTCACTTCCAACATATCGGCATCGGTGATGGGGCGTTTATCCGCCATTATTTGCAAGGTAGCATCGCTGAAAATGAGGTAGGGCGGGATGCCTTGTTGCTGGGCCACTTGTTTGCGCAAGGCCGCCAGTTTTTCGAATAGTTCGTCGCGCAGTGTTTGGGTTTTCGATTTTCCAACAAAATGCGGCGACTTTTCTCCCGGCTTTTCTTTGGCCTGCGGCATGGCCAACGGCACTTTTTTGCCTTCAAAAAGCACTTTTTTGCCTTCCTCCCCCACCCTAAGGCGACTATGGTCGTCATAAGCGATTTCGATGAGTCCAACGTGTATCATTTGCAGCAAAAAATACATCCAATCATTGTAGCTGTATTCTTTTCCCGCACCATAAGTCTTGATTTCGTGATATCGGTTGTCAAACACTTCGCGCCGCCCGCTGCCGCGCAGGATGTCCACGAGCAGGTTCATGCCCACTTTTTCATCTGTCCTGCTGATGGCCGACAAGGCTTTTTGGACAGCGATGGTGCCATCGAATTGTTTGGGCGGATTTTGGCAGATATCGCAGTTGCCGCAACTCTGGTCGTAGGTTTCGCCGAAATAATTGAGCACGGTTTTGCGGCGGCAAATCAGCGCCTCTGCAAATTGAAACATACGCTCCAACTTGGCCAATTTAAGGGTCAGTTGCTCTGGTTTGGTATCGCCTTTTTCAAACATATCCCGATACGACATCAAATCTGCGTAACTGAAAAACAGCAGCGCTGCCGCAGGCAAACCATCGCGACCCGCTCGGCCAATTTCCTGGTAATAGCCCTCTACATTGCGGGGCAAATTGTAGTGCACCACAAAGCGCACATTGCTTTTGTCGATGCCCATGCCAAAGGCAATGGTGGCGCAAATAATAGACGTTCTGTCGTTGATAAAATCTTCCTGCGTTTTGCTGCGCTGCGCTGAAGGCACATCGGCATGGTAGTAGGCAGCATTGAAGCCGAATTTATTGAGCTTTTCAGCCAGGGTTTCACAGCCTTTTTTCGATAAGCAATAAATGATGCCCGATTGTTTGGGGCGCTCTTTTAAAAATGCCAGCAATTGTTCCCAGCGCTTTTGTCCGGGCCGGACGGTCAGGCTGATATTGGGCCGGTCGAAGGAAGCGAGGAAAGTTTCCGGGTCTTTGAGGTGCAGTTGGGTGGCAATATCCTTTCGGGTCAATTTATCGGCCGTGGCGGTAAGCGCAATGAGTGGCACTTCTGGATATTGCGCTTTCAAAAATTTCAACTGGGTGTATTCTGGCCGAAAATCGTGGCCCCAGGCGGAAATACAATGCGCCTCATCAATGGCAAACAAACTCACCTTCAGGCGTTTCAACAAGGGTTGAAAGCTCTGCGACACCAGTTTCTCCGGGCTGACGTACAAGATTTTGATGTAGCCATCGGCAGCTGCTTCTTCCACGTTTCGGGTTTCTGCGCTGCCCTGGGAGCTGTTGAGGTATGCTGCCGGAATACCGTTGGCGATCAAGCCTTCCACCTGGTCTTTCATCAGCGCAATGAGGGGGCTGACCACTACGGCAGTGCCTTCAAGGGTGATGGCTGGAATTTGATAGCAGATGCTTTTACCGCCCCCCGTGGGCATGAGCACGAGGGTGTCGCGGCGCTCGTACACGGCTTGTACGATGTCGGCTTGCAAGGGTCGGAAGGCATCGTATCCGAAGTACTTTTTGAGGGCTTGTGTGGCGTGTTGGAGATTCATGTGTTTTGATTTATCCGCGATGGCTTTGGCGAAGGCGGGTTGTTTAGAATTTGGTTTTAGTTCGTTGCTCGCCTCCCCCCTGCCCCCCTCCGGAGGGGGGCAGGGGGGAGGAGGACGCCCTTACAAATATAAACATATTTTCGACATCCACAAGCTCTAGCTGATGTTTTACACCAAATAATTCTATAAATTTTGCATTCGGTATCAGCGTTGCCACCCTTTGGCTTTCTGCAGCGCTCACTACGTTGTCTTCGCTTCCCCAGCCAATAGTGACGGGGCACTGTATTTTGGCGTAAGAAGCATCCTGAATACCAAGCCCATTCCCCAAATCACTCAGAAATGCTGCGGTGTACCGGCAAAGCGCCTTCCAATCGGCGTGCTGGGCGGATAATGCCTGGGCAAACTGCGGCACTTTGGCCTCTATTTTCTCCGGATCAAACATGCGGTTCATGCCCGCGGCCACCTCCGGCGTCCAGTCGAGCTTGGTGCCGAGGGTGACCACCTGCTCTATCCGTTCGGGGTATTCCGCTGCCATGTACAATGCCACATAGCCTCCCATGCTGTAGCCGAAAATATTGGCTGTTGGTATTTCCTTTTCGTCCATAAAACGCAATACCGCTTCGGAAAACAGTTTCATGGAAAATGGAGCGTCGGGTGCTGTTAGGCCGTGTCCAGGGAAATTGAAGGTAAATATTGGGTCTTCCTGAGGAAAAAGTGCTTGCAAAGCATTGAATTGCGCGGCGCTGCCGAGCGCACCGTGGAGGAGAATTGTTGCTGTCTTCATGCTGCGAAGTTAGATACACTAGGCTGGATAAAGATGGGGACAGGCTGAATTAATTTAGCCTATATCTTTTTCTGGGAGGGTAAAGAAGGGTATCAGGTGTTTGTGTATACTTATTGGTCGGACCACGAAAAGTGGTCAGACCAAATGGCCCTCGTCTGACCACTTTTCGTGGTCCGACGAATAAGCAAAGACGAATGTAGCTTTACCTGAATTCTCCTGCCGAAAACTCTTGATGACCCATATTAACGCAGGATCAGCAACTTTAACGCAGGATCAGCACTTTTTCCGTTGCCACTACGCCCCCCCTTTCGTCGCGCAAAACAGCCAAATACATACCCTTCGGTATCGTAGGAAATTCCAGCCAGCCTTTCGAACCCACGGCCTGGCCAAGAAGTATTCGACCATCAAGGGCACAGATTTCAAGTTGCCAAGTTTGAGCATTGGCGTTGTCGCCCAAAACTTGATAAAATGCCTTCCCATCGCTGGTGCTGAGGCGCAGTGCATACCCGGTGCTGGCAATCGTCAGCGCACGAATGGGGCTGTAATAGCGGTCGCCAGATAAATCGACCTGTTCAAAGCGGTAATAGTTGGCGCCTTTATTCGGCTGTACATCCAGAAAGGAGTAACTGGTTTCACTTGGGGCAGCACTGCCGTTGCAGGAGACCTCCCCGAATTTTTGCCAGGAAAATCCATCACTGCTGCGTTGCAGGTTAAAATGTGCACAGTTGATTTCGATACTTGTTGTCCATTCCAATAAGACACCTTTACCAGCAGCTTTTACGGAGAAATCCAGCAATTCAATGGGTAATGCCGTGTTGACAGCCGCCAATGCATCGACACGGCCCCAGCCATACATGTTGTTGGGACGCGTGCTGCCATTGTCGCCACCGCAGAAAGCGTTGGAAAAACGCGGCAGTGCTGTATTGTTGATCACATTCTCTACGGCATCCACGCTGCCGATCAGGTCGGGCCGCGCACTCAGGATAAGCGCAACAACGCCTGCAATATGCGGCCCGGCCATGCTGGTGCCATTCCAGGAGGCGTAGCTGTAACTACCACTTGCATTGTCGTGACCAATGCAGGACACAATAGCCACCCCTGGCGCGCTGATATCGGGCTTTTTAATATTGGTGTACACCGTCACGGGGCCTCGACTGCTAAACCCGGCAATATCGTCGTTGCTGTTGGTCGCCCCAACGGTGTAGCTGGCATCGAATATACCCGCCGGGGCATTCACAGTGCTGCATCCAGGGCCATCGTTTCCAGCAGAGACTACTACAAAAATACCCGCGGCGCGCACGTTGTTTACGACGGCTTCCATTGTGGCATAATTGGAGGCATTGCATCCTTCTGATCCCGGACAGGACCAGGAGTTGTTGATGACATGGGGCGCTTTTGAGGCATCGGGGCTTTGATTGGCCAGGTTTGTGGGCGCCACAAACCACTGGAAACACTCGGTGTATGTGGCGGGTGTACCGTCGCCTTCTTCCATGTTTCTGCAACCCATCCAAACCGCATTGGGTGCTACGCCAATAATGCTATCGGCGTTTGGGCCGCCGACCATGGTGCCCATGGTATGGGTGCCGTGGTCGTGGTCGTCGCAAGGGTGGTCGAGGTTGAGGCCGCAGGAATTCGCGCCACCACCTATCAGCGCGTGAATGGCATCATGCCAGTTGTAATTATGATCGGCAGTGGAGCCATTCCAGCCTCGGTATTTGTTCTTTATCGCCGGGTGGCCCCATTCATAACCCGTATCTTGGCCACCAACCACAATGCCCTGCCCGGTGTAGCCCATGGCCCAGACATCATCAGCGTTTATTTTGGTAAGTCCCCAGGAAATGGGTATCAGGCGGTCTTGTGCCGTTTCTGCTTTAACCTCTGGCAAGGGTTCTTCGATATGCCAAACGGGGTTTATTTCCAGGCGGCCCACTTCGGGCATTTTGGCAATTTGTTCGATCAGTTTTTTTGAAGCCTTTACCCAAAGTCCATTGATGATCCAGAAAGATTGGTGGGGCACATTTTCAAGCTGCAACAGGTCACGGAGTTTGCGTTGGCTACTTTCGGCAAAGGTGGAGAGGGTTTCAAAAACGTATTGCCCTTTGTCTGTTTTGCTGCGCATCTGCTTGGCAGCACTTACATCAGCCTGCACTTGCAGAATGACTAGAAACTCAACGCTGGTATCGGGGTTCTGCGCATAAGCCCACAGCAGCGGATCAATTTTCGACTGCCAATGGGTATTTTGTGCGAACAAAGTCAACGGGGCTATCAACAGGAAGAGTAACGGAAACCGCATGGCGAAACGAATGAAAGGATGATAAAGAGATTGTAAAGCAAAGCTAGTAATATCCCTTGTTTTTCAAGCAATTCAGTTCATTTCGAGCGCGAAGGAGCGGCATACAACCGTAACATGAGTCATCTCGAATTTTCAGGATTTGCCTTTGCTTCTATTGGCGCGAATACCAAGTAACATATAGGTTAACGGCCATGTTTTCCGCTCAATTTCGTTGTTCGTCGGTTAAAATGTCCCGCATTTCGCCCTTTTACCCGCCGTAGCCTTGGCGAAGGAGGGCTCACGCCTAATTGAACAAAAAATCTGTCTCGATAACCTATACGTTACTTGGTATTCGCGCCACTAGCAGGATGGATCAGGTAGGGCTGAATTGGCCATTACTTATTCGGGGCTGTGTCAAAAGTCCTACTATTGAAAATGTTGCCAAACTTTATTTCGAATTTCTTGGCGAAGACCTTCCAGGTTTTAAAAACCTGGAAGGTCTAACGCACGAATAGAATTAAATTTTATTGACTATCCTGGCAGCAGCAGGGTGGTATTTGTACACGCCCCCTTCCCTGCCGAACAAGGTGTTCCCATCGTTATCCTCCACAATACCAAAAACCTGCCCGCCTGGGCTATTGTCCCAAATTATTGGAGCACCATAAGGCTTTCCTAAGGCAAGGGATTTCCCATCATAAAGGACGATGCCTTCCCAGCTGGCGAACCACATATTGCCGCCTTTGGCCTGCAACATGTTGCGTGTGATGCTCTGCGGGCCATAGGGGCTGATAATGTCGTGCGGTGCTACCCAATACGGATCGATATCTGGTTTGGTCGCCGCAGGTTGACTGGCCTGAGGCTTCGCTTCGTTGTTATTGGGCGAAGTACCGTTACTTTGTCCTTTGCAGGAGGCGACGCCGAGGAGCACCAAGAAAAAATGGATTTTCATGCGCTTTTGTTTTTTTGGCTTATCCAATCAACATCCTGCAAATAGCAATACCGCAATTGCCGTTTCTCCCGAAACGACCAATTCGTAGCGCATGGGCACTTTATCATTTTTAATGGCCTCACGCACGAGTTCCCAAGTATTGCCATTGTCTTTAGAGCGAGAAACACCGCCTTTGTGGCAACAAAAAAGGTTTTTTCCAGCATTTACATAGCTGTAAACGCCCTTAAAAACCGACGGCCCCGTCGTTGGCTGCCAGGTTTTGCCCGCGTCGACAGAACTTTGAAGCGGAATGGCTTCAGCGGAATTGGTGACGATCCCCGCTGCCCGGATGGCGACGAAATTTTTGCTCGTTAAATTGAATTCATACACGCCATTCGCATCGGGCAACACACAATCCCAGTTTTCGCCGCCGTCGGTGGAGCGAATCACCCCCTTTCTGGAACAACCCAGCAATACGCCATCGGAAGCTGCGAGGCGATTTACAAAACCTTCAAAGAAGACTTGTTTCCAGCTTTTGCCGTCATTCCACCGTTTTATAGATACCGCTGTCGCCACCGACGAAAATGGCACCATCTGCAGTTTCTACAAATGAATATGCGCGCTTATCGGGCAGCGATGCGCCCATAGACTGCCATTGGCCAGTGCCCGGAACGCGCCGGAAAAAGCCATTGTCTTATACCGTGGCATAAGGCTGGGAGCGCCCGGCATATATTCCGTTGACGACTATTTCCGACGGAAAAATTCCGCCCGCATCTGGAAAAATTCCGCTGATTTCTTCTCGTTCCCAGGTGCTGGCCGCTTGTTTGCCTTTGTGGTACAATACGCCGCTTCGATCAGCCAAATAAACTTACCCATCCTGGGCGAAAGCACTATTGGCCATGAATTTTTCGGGCAAACCCTGGCTTAAATCCTTCCAGGTTTCTCCGCCATCAGCAGTTTGGAACAGGAAGTTTTTGGTTGGGTTGGTTGGGGAACTTACGGTTGATGAACATTGGGCTGCATTGGTATTTTGACTGCGAAAGGCTACAATGGACAAGCAACAAAGCAACAATAAAGCGAATATGCGCATGATAATAAATGTTTCGTGAAACTAATGCGCCAAAGGTATGAGCAGGCAAAAGCCGGGCAGTTTTTTAGTGTAAAACGATGTAACGGTCTTGTAAAACTATGTCTACCCAACCTCCATCCGGTACCCAACCCCATGCACCGCCACAAGCTGCACCGCGGGGTCGTCGCGCAGCATCTTGCGCAGGCGCGACACAAACATATCGACACTGCGGCCAACCAATATTACGCGCATTGCGCAAACGTACGAACAACCATTCAAAACTATATTTGGCACTGAGTCAAATTTGTCAACTTGAAAAAAAGTTGGCAAATTCTCGATCCAATAATTATTTGCTACAATAAATCAAGGCATATCTAGAAAGGGCTTTTGACACAAGCCCGACCGTACGTTTTCAACTGGGTTGATCAAAGGCGCTACATTCATATTAAAATTGCCCAAGAAGCCAATAAATAATAACAAAAATAATGATGGTGACGAGGCATCCGCCGCCCAATTTTGATGCACCGTAACCGGCGATGATTGTCTTGAAAAAGCTGTTCATGATATTTAAGTTTAGTACTAGTTTTGTTGATGGAATGATAATGACAATTCGTGTAATTGAAGGTGCTATAAATGGAGAATTTCTCAATTTTTACCTGCGGCTTCCGTCTTTTTCTTCTTTTTAAAATACCGGCGCAACAGAAAATTATCTTGCAATGCCCGCAGGTTTTCATCCAGCTTGGCACTGCCGGATTCCAGATTTTTCAGGGTTCCCTTCAGGTGTTCCGCCGTTTTGGTATCGCTCAGCAAAACGCCCACTGGTGTATTGGGGTCATCCAATTTCGCGGTGACAACACTTAAGTTGGCGGTTGCCATTTTCAGGTTGCCCGCTGCTTCGGAGGCTTGCGTAGCCATCAGTTCCAACTGAGCAACAGAAGCTTTTACTTTGTTGAAAACCACCGTGTCCGTCACCAATTCATTGGCTAAAGTGCCTTTTCGATTCAATTTGGCGCTGTATGCGGCCGCCGCAACACCAACTTGCTCGGCATGGCCAGCAGTGCGTTGCAAAGAAGCTGATGTCGCCTCAAGCTGGTTGTAAAGGCCCTCGTCTTTCAACAATTTCCCGATCGTACCCTCACCGTTGGCCAAGCGCTGGCTAACCGCTTTAAAATCAGTGGTGATCGCCAACAGATTTCGGTTGTTCTCCTGTAACATGCTCAACATTTCTTCGGTAGAAGTCTGGCCCTCTATGGCAAGCCAATCCCCGTCTTTCACTTGCCCAGCTTCAGCTGTACCGCCAACAATAATGACAATCTTGTTCCCTATCAGGCCATCGGTGCTGACTTTCACTTTGGAATCCTTGTGTATAAATTTTTGAGCACCTTCGTTGATTTTCAAAACTACCAACACCTGAGATCCTTCGTATAAATCCAGGCTTTTTACGATGCCTACTTTTACGCCGGAAAACCAGATGTTACTTCCGGCCTGCAGGCCATTGACATCATCGAAAATAGCTTGCAATTCTATCTTTGTGGTAAAGGTGCTGCGCAGGTTTCCGACCATCAGTATCCCTGTCATTAGAAAGGCGATGCCGATAAATATGAAAAGGCCAACGATAACGCCGCGTTTTTGCTGTGAGGTTTGCATAGTTATTGAATAAAATTGTAATTGTAAAAACCGTTTGCTTCAGGATCGTCAGCAGTAAAAACTGCTTCAAAGCTGCCTTCTCTGGCAACTTTGCCTTCCATGAGTATCAGCACCCGATCGCTGGTTGTTTTGGCGCAGGTGAGGTCGTGGGTAATGATGATGGCACTGGTGTTGTACTGTTGCTGTACTTCTTTGATCAGACTGTTGATCTCCATGCAGGTGACCGGGTCTAGGCCAGCGGTAGGTTCGTCGTACAGCATTATTGTGGGCTTCATCATTAAGGTTCGGGCAATGCCGATCCTTTTGCGTTGCCCGCCCGACAGCGCGGCAGGCATTTCGTTGATTTTGTCCCTTAAGCCGACAGCTTCCAGGGTTTCTTCCACCAATTTGAGCGCTTCTTTTTTGTCGAAACCCGGCCGGTTCCGGAGCAAGGGGAATTCCAGGTTTTCGCGTACCGTCATGCTGTCATACAAGGCGCTGCTTTGAAAGGAAAAACCGATTTTAAGGCGCAGTTCCCGAAGTTTGGTTTCCGACAGCTGCCCTACCTCCATGTCGAGCACCTGCACAAGGCCTTTGTCGGGCAGCAGCAATCCGGCGACGATTTTTATCAGCACAGATTTGCCGGTGCCAGATTTGCCCAGCACCGCCACATTTTCTCCTTTAAAGACATCCATGTCCACGCCTTTCAACACCTTCAGGTCGCCAAAAGATTTGTAGAGTCCCTTGATATGGATTATACGCTGGTCGTGATCTATTGTATGTTCCGTTGCCATATTTCAAAAATATCTAATCCAGTTGGATACCTGGACGATGATTAATTCTTCCATAAAAATGAGGAACATAGAGACCACTACTGCGGCATTTGCAGCCTTGCCAACGCCTTGTGTGCCCTGCCCAGCGTTATAGCCTTTATAACAAGCGACCATGCCGATGGTAAAGCCAAAAAAAATGGCCTTTACCATAGAAGTGCCGATATCCAAAAAGCTTATTTGCTCGAATGCGGCACCAAAAAAGCCGAAAAAATTGGTTCTTTCATTCTGATAAACATTTAAGAATGAACCCATTAGGCCAACGAAAGTACAATACATCGCCAGTACAGGAATCATTAAAGTGCAAGCAATAACCCGTGTGACCACTAAAAACTTAAACGGCTGTGTGCCGGATACCTCCATGGCATCAATTTGTTCTGTAACCTTCATGGAACCAAGTTCTGCGCCGATGTTCGAACCCACTTTGCCAGCGCAGATCAGGGCAGTTACCATTGCCGCCAGGGCGCGCACGAGGGCGATAGCAATCAGGGAGGGCAACCAGGAAGCGGCGCCGAACATAACGAGGGAAGGTCGCGACTGTTTGGTGAAAACAATACCAACTACAAACCCTGTCAGCGTGATCAGCGGCAGCGATTTGTAGCCGATTTCATAACAATGCCGCGTTATTTCCTGAATGTCATAAGGTCGTCGAAAAACTTGCTGAAAAAATCGTTGCACGAATTTGGCAGCATGATATACGCCTTCAAAAAACGCATCGAATTCTTTCGTTATGACCTTTCGTTTTGAATCCACGCTTTTCAGTATTTTTATGTGAGGTGAAAGGCAAGAAGTCCAAGCCTGTGTCGGAGCCAGTTATTGCCGAAGCCCGTACGCGGGATACAGTTAAATTTTCCTGCCAAGCATCAATTGGGAAATTGTTGCCCCTGTTTGGGCAATTGTACGCGTTGTGCAGTGAAGGGGATATTTGTATAGAACGGAGGCACGAGTGTCTCATTCCATCCTGTCTATCATTGCTTTCATTTGTACAATTTCTTCCTCTTGTGCTTTAATTATCTGTGCTGACAACTTCTTTAATTCAGGTGTCTTGGATATTTGCATTGCTGCTTGTCAGAATGGCGGATGAATGGTGCGGTATCATCGCTTTCATATATTGAATATCCCCGACAGGTGTTTGTGTCCTCAATGCAGCAAGTAGAAAGCCAAACAAGACAACACTCCCAACAACAATGTATGTATTCAATTTTTTGCTTGGGTACATTTTGCCCATCATCAATATCATCGATATGGCCATTGGCAATACCATTAGCAAAGTCATATAAGTCCTTGTGATGCTGAAATAAATGTGATTTAGTTCTTACACATTCAAAAACATTACGCCATACATGATAATGAAGGAAATTGCCAGCATTGTCAGTAATTTTTTGTATTCCATATCTTTCGTCTTTTAAATGGGTGGAAAATCATTGTTTCGTTAAATCCTAACGCACCTTCATTAAACCCGGATATAGCACAAGGGTAAAAGCATTTACCGGAAATAGTACCTTATGTACCAAAAGCAAGTAAAATTGCATGCCCGAAACAGACAAGCCTGCTTGAACTTATATCGGGGAATTATTACCCCAATTTAGGTAATTGCGCGTGACAAATCGCTGGAACAACTTATTTATTCGTTTTATAGTTAGGTTGTTGACGATGCGCTTTTAGCCTGATCGTCACAAGTCTTACGTTGGAAAATTGAAAATGGGATACTGCAACAAATGACCAGCACCAAAAACGCCACAAACCGCTGGCGCAAACTCATTCGTATTACCCTTTACACGCTCAGCAGTTTATTACTGCTCATCATCGCCGTGCTTTTTGCCCTCACGCTGCCGCCCGTACAGCGGCGCATCACCGCAGAAGCACAATCCTTTTTGCAGAAAAAACTCGGCACCCGGGTAGAAGTAGGTGCCCTGGGATTGCGCTTCCCCTACCATGTTTCCCTGGAAAGGCTCTTGATAGAAGACCAGCAGCAGGATACCCTCCTCCGGGTCGGCAGCCTGGTGCTCACCATAGATATGTGGAAATTGCTGGATCAAACCATTGAGTTGCAGCAAATCTCCTTAAAAGACGCCGCGGTGTACCTGCACCGGAAAGACAGTGTGTATAATTTTGATTTTGTGGCACGGGCATTTTCCAATCCCGACAAACCCGCCTCCACAGATACCCTTGGCAGCCCCTGGAAATTACAAGTGGACCTGACCAAAATCCGACTTGAACAGGTGAAATTTCTGCTGAAAGACGAGGATGCCGCCAGTACGACAAGCGCCCATGTAGGATCGATGAAAACCGTGCTGGTAAAAGCTGATATCGACAATATGCTCTTTGAGTTGGATGACCTCCAACTTTTCGATTCCGACTTTAGAATTATAGAACAAAAGGAATCGATACCAAGTGGCAAACCCTCGCCTTCTTTTGGGTTCGTACTGACAAACAGCGAGATCGCGCGCACCCATGTTGTCTATTCCACAACTACACTGGGTGTAACGGCAACCCTGGAAAAATCGACACTGGGGAATTTCCAACTTCAATCTGCGGGCAATAGTATGACGATCAACGCTAAGGACGTCCATTTGGAAAACAGCGCCGTGGCATATCGCGACCCGGAATCAACAGCAACGCCCGGGCATTTCAATGCCGGCGACATAGGCTTGACCCAATTGAATGCCAACCTGCCCGAATTTTTATTTCAAAACGATACCATCATTGTGCAGGCTGAATCCGCGACAGGCACAGACAAAAGTGGCCTGCGCATCCACTCCGTGAGCACCAGCGCGCACATAACGCCTGAAACCATTCAACTCAAGGATGTGGCTGCGCACTTGAACCAAACCCAAATAAACGGTGATATACTGCTCCGAAAAACGAGCGAAGCAACATTTGGCTACATGCAAGTGCAATTGCGGCAGGCAAAAGGAGTGGTCAGCGACCTGGTTGTACTGCTCCCCCCTTCTGAGAACACGGCACTGGCGCAACTGGGCGATATGCCTTACGAAGCATCCGGCGAACTGAGCGGTTGGCTGGAAAACCTGCAAACCAAACATATACAATTCCGGGCCGGCACTGGCACCCGTGCCGACTTCGATGGTTCGATGCAAAACTTGACCGAACCGAGCGAGCTGGGCATGGACTTGACCATCAGCCGTCTTGAAACCAACCGCGCCGACCTTGTCCGATTTATGTCCATGGGCGATGCGCCTGTTGACAGCATATTGGCCCAACCATTACCCGCCTACCTTAGGACATCTGGCACCCTCAACGGCAATATGGCCCGCTTGGAATTGAACATGAGCGGTGAGGTAGGCGACCTGCAAACCGGTTCGGTCTTTGCCCCGGTGACAGGGCCTGCCTTGCAATTTAGCCTAAGTGGCAGCTTGACCGATGCCAACGATGTTGATAAACTCGGCATGGATCTTCAAATTAAACGCCTCGAAGCACCTAAAAACTTTTTTGCTTTTCTGGAGCCGCAGGGCATACACCTACCCGACATGCTGGAAGCCAGCGGGACTTTAAAGGGTACCTTGTCTGCCTTGGAAACCGACCTGCAATTCAACGCCTTGCGCGGCGGCGCAAACAGCACGCTGGCCTTCAAAGGCTTGTTGAAAAATGTGCGCACGCCGGATCAACTGGGCTTCGATGTTGGTTTTGATGCCTCGCTGGCCCGGCGCGAAATATCGGGCTACGTGCCGGATTCGGTGCTTGGCCCCTTGCTGCACCTGCCCGACTTTGTGCAGCTGAAAGGCAAAGCCCGCGGCACCGTGAAAAATGCCGCTGGCGATGTACAAATCGGCTTGGGTAATTGGGGCCGCATTCTGCTAGACGGAACGCTGCGCGACAGTAGCTATGACGTGAATATTGCTGCGCAGAACATCCTCGTCAGCCAATTAGCCGTTGATACCACCCTGCGCCCACTCAAAACAATTGGATTTACTGGCCAGCTCCATGGTACCGGTTTTCAATTTGGCGAAACGGCAAACCTTCAATTTGCCGGAAAAGTTGACTCGCTGATCTGGGAAAATGTCATCTTGCGCGACATTGTGCTGAACGCGGATGTTACGGGGAAACAATTCACCGGCGCGCTCCAATCGCCGGATGAGCGGGCAGCCATTACCGCAAAGGTGTCGGGCGACTTCAGCAAGGATTGGCCGCTGCTGGAAACTGACATTGCGCTGAATTGCCTGGAATTGTTTCCTTTCGGTTGGGCCAAGCGCCCGACTACCCTTTGCATGCACCTCATTTCCCGGTCTGAAGGAATCTCTCTGGATTCAATTAAGGCTCATCTTACCCTGCAGGACCTTGATTTGCAGTATGACAGCGTACACATTCACCCAGGCGATATGACCTTTGATGTACAGCTGCACAATCGCCAGAACCAGCTTCAAATTACATCCGATTGGCTGAACGGAGAAATCAAAGGTTATTTTTCACTGGAAGATTTGCCCACCACCATTTCCAACATTGTCGAACAATACTTTGTGGTGGATCGCAGCACGTACGTCCCCAGGCTTGGCACAGATTCCCTCACCGTTACGATTGACTTATTGAATACCGATGTGCTGGTTTCGGGTTTGATTCCCGGCCTTTCCAAAATGGGTCCGGTACACCTGGAAGGATCCATGATTGCACCGCGCAATTATTTCAACTTAATCGTGCATGCGCCGCACATCGTGTACCAGGATTGGGATGTGGATTCGCTGAATGTTCGGGCTTATGCAGGCGATTCTGCGGCGCTATTTGTATTGACGACGCCCTCCGTGAAAAGGGGTGATCAAGACTTTTTTGAAAATGGGGTATTGAACGGAAGATTTGTGGCCAATACCGGCACGGTCTCCTTCAAAGCCAGCAATGATGAAGGCCGCGAACGGTTTTTGGTCGCGCTGGAGGCAAGCATGAACAACGACACCAAAGAAACGATCTTCAAATTTAACCCACGCCAATTAATCGATTTCAAAGAATGGACGGTAAATTCCGACAACCAGGTACGCTTCACACCAACGGGGATCCAGGTTGAAAATTTTATACTGGAAGGAAACGGCCAATCCGTTCGAGTTGAAGGTGCTACTTCAAATTTGGCAGGCAACAAAACCGGATTGGATTTTGCGGTCGATGTTGAACGCTTGAATTACAGCAATTTCGACTTGTTTTTTGCCAGCCTGTTGCGCGACCTAGAGGGATGGGGAGAAGCCCATTTGACCCTGAAAGGCAATACCGACGACCTGAAAATCAGGGGTTCGATGCAGCTGCACGAGACTGCTTTCACCCTGCTGCTGACAAATGTTCACTATAAATTAAGTGAAACACCCCTTGTATTCACCGAAACCGGCATCGCGGTGAAAGACCTGACCCTGACCGATCCTTATGGCAAAAACCTGGAAATAAACGGCAAATTGTCTACTACAAATTGGACTGACATTGAATCCAACCTTACCCTGCACGCGGATCGCTGGCAGGTGATGAATTCTACCAAAAAACAGAATTCTGAGTATTATGGCGAGCTGTTTGTCTCATTAGACGGCACCCTACGCGGCCCGATAAGCCAACCTGACCTGAAAGTCTCGGTGCGCACGGCCAAAGAGTCGAACTTTACGTACGTGTATGATGTGGCCACCCGTGCTTTGGAGCACGAAGGCGTTGTGGTGTTTTTAGCACCAGCCCGCCAATACGTGCAAGCGCCTTCGGACGAAGCACCGATACAAAAACAACCTTATACCCTCAGCGCTTCCATCGAAATTGATTCCAACCTTGTCGTGAACAGTGTAATCAATCCGGTTACCGGCGACGATTTCAGGGGGAGGGCCAGCGGCAAACTACAGCTCGACATTCTGTCCAACGGCACCATGACCTTGGCCGGACGGGTGGAGCTGGTGCGCGGGGTCTATAATTATTCGTACCAATCGGTCGTCAAGCGCAGTTTTGAAGTAAGCAACGGCAGTTCCATCACCTGGACAGGCGACATAGGGTCTCCGGTTCTGGACTTGAAAGCGCATTACCGGTTCAAGACTTCCCCCTATCCACTGGTTGTCAACCAATTGTCTTCTGCATCGGCGGAAGAAACGGCGCGCTACAGAAAGCCACAAGTATTCATTTTACAAACTTCGGTAGAAGGTTCAGTAATGCAGCCCAATGTTGGTTTTCAATTTATCTATCCTTCGGAGGAAAAACAAAACGGCCTCGGCACCAATTTCGGCAACCAGCAGGCAAGTTTGGTGGAAAACGCCTTGAATACCGTAAACCAAGATAAAAACCTGTTGTCTCGACAAGTCTTTGGGGTATTGATGCTCCGCAATTTCATCGGCGAATCGGCTGGCAGCATTTCTAGTAACGTCGCAAATCCCCTGGAATCGGGCCTGAGCAGTTTCCTAACGGGACAGCTCAATGCCCTGGCCGACCAGTACCTTACGTGGATTGACATTGATTTGTCTACTGGCGATGGTAGGCCCAACTCGGGTGCATCATCCGCTGATGACGGTACCAATTACCAGTTACAATTACAAAAATCTTTTTTTGAGGACAGGCTTACCTTCCGGATATCGGGCGGCACCACGGTCGGCGGCAGCGGTAGCGAATCGGCACAAAGTTCATTGGAAAATGCCTCGGTGGAATATGCCTTAACCCCAACGGGGGAATGGAAAGTATCGGTTTTTTCAGAAAGGGGTTTTGAGCTGCTCAATGCTTCTTCGGCGAACCTTCGAAATTCAGGGGCAGGATTGATCTTTGCCAAGGAATTTGGCAAGAAATAAACACGGTATGAAAACACGGTTTTTCTTTTTGGCAATTGCTATTATCGCCCTCAGCCTGGGATCAGGTTGCACGGGTACTGGCAGGCTTACCGATGGTGAGCGGCTGTACACAGGCGCAAAAATCAAGATCAGCAAGCTGAATAAAAATTGGGATACCAAAATTTTGAAAGCTGACCTGAAAAACGCCGTGATCCTGCCCCGCCCGAACAAAAAAATTCTCTGGATGCGGCCCCGGCTGGTGTTGCACTATATGTTTAAAAACAGTCGCGAAAACAGTATTGGCACCTTTATCGCCAATCGGATGGGGCAAGCGCCCGTGCTGTACGAGCCCAAAACCGCAGCCCGCCAGCGGGAATTGTTGGAAGAGCGCGCCGGAAACGACGGGTATTTTAAGGTAAGTATTGAATCGAAAGAAAAGTTGGGCAAACGCAAAGCGAAAATCATCCACCATGTATTGGTGCAGGCGCCCCGGAAAAAAATAGGCACTGTAACCTTTCCATCCGATACCAGCGTGTTGTCGCGCCGCATCTCCGACATGCGTCCACAGTCGCTCGTGAACCCGGGAGCGTTCTACCACCTGGAAGAGCTGATCGCAGAGCGCCAACGGCTGTCTGACACCTTGCGCAACCACGGTTGGTATTATTTTTCCCCCGACAACCTGCTTTTTCAAGCCGACACTTTTCAAGCCTCCGGCGATGTGGATCTTAGACTTCGGATAAAAAAAGAAACGGGTGCACGCGAACGGCAGCAGTACCGTATCGCCAGTGTCACGGTTTATCCGGATTACGATCTGGCCAAACAAACTGGCCCCAAACAGCAAGCAAGCGATACCCTGCACTTCAATTGCCTTACCTATGTTTATCATCATTTATACACCAAACCTTCCGTCCTGAACCGGCAAATTATGCTGGAATGCGGTCAGTATTATGCCAACAAATTCTACCAGGCGACCGTTTTCAGGCTTTTAAACCTTAATATCTATAAATTCATCAACATCCGCTTTGATGTGTCGCCGCTATCCGATACGCTGCTCGACGCGCATGTTTACCTTACCCCATTCCGCCCCGAACGGATAGAAGGAAACTTGTCCGGGGTATTTTCCACGGGCTTCTACGCCGGCGGGCGCACGGGGATCGCTTACACCAACCGCAATACCTTTGGTGGCGCCGAAGCACTGCGCATTTCCCTCAATGGTGCCTACTTGCGCACCAATAAAGACAATTTTGATTTCAAGGACTTCATCGTCAGCGATGCTTCGGCGCGGTTGACGCTCCCCCGCTTGCTGTTCTTGAAAACAAGGAACGAACAATCATTCAGCAGCACCCAATTCAACGTGCGGCACGAGTCCAACTGGTTTAAATACGATTTGCCCGAATTGGGTCTATTCCGCCTGAGTTTCCAGCGCTTACAGGGAGAAGCTGGGTATTTATGGCGAAAAAACAGCCGGAGTACCGTTGTGCAAGAATTCAATCCTTTGAACCTGGGCACACAATTTTCGACTGTAAACAATGCCACCATCCGCCAAAAGTTGATTGAGGGGATACCCGCAGATACAACCGGCACCTTGCGGTCATTGCTCACTTTCCTGGAGTTCAAGCCCAATTACACCTTTACCGTCGACCAGCGCATGGAACCCGCCATGCGGCTCACGCGGTACTTCCGCCTGCATTTCGCCGGACAAGCCAGTGGCTACACGAAGAACAAATACCTGCCAGCTGACTTTAAACTGGCCAGCCCGCTCAACTTATTTGTGGAGACGGACTACCGCCAATACCAAAAAACGCATGGGCGCAATGTTTTGGCAGCGCGCCTGGCTGTAGGAGCTGGCATACCCCTGCGTGCCAATGGCAACATTGCTCTTTTGGACCGCTATGTTATTGGCGGGGCATCGAGTGTGCGGGCATTTGCGCCGCGCACGGTTGGCCCGGGCGCAACGTCTCGCGACAACAGTTCCAGCGCACTCACCGTGGGCAACTACACGGGCAATATTTTAGTAGAAAGCAGTATTGAATACCGGATGCCCCTGGGTCGCTACCCGGAATTGGCCATTTTTATGGATGCGGGAAATATTTGGCTCAGCTCCGGTGACGATGCCACGGCAGCTTCTCAGTTTCGGGTGCGCAGTTTTTACCGCGAACTGGCCCTTGGTACGGGCCTCGGCTTGCGGGTCAACCTGGGCTTTTTCATCGTGCGGCTCGATGTCGCGTTCCCGCTTTCGAAGCCCTTCCTACCTGTTGGGGAGCGCTGGGTGGGCAATGACTTGCATTTTGGCAAGGGCAGTTGGCGGAAGGAGAATTTGAATTGGAACTTTTCGTTTGGGTATCCTTTTTAGGGGGGCTCATAGGGAGCAGGGCGCTTGGGTGGCCTTTTTCGGTGATATCAGTACGCATGATCTCTTAGTTATTCTCCTCATAATAACATTGGTGGTACCCACTTCTATACCATCTATAAAGGAACTATCGAACAGGTCATACGCCTTTGTTTTGCTTTTTCCGTCTATGCTTGCGTCACTGTAGGTAAACCATTCTATAAATCGGTTTGCCTTTTTGCCCGGAAACTGTTTGCCCAATGAAATAATTCCGTTGTAATCGAGCATATCGGAAAAACGCTTTTTGCCATCGGGTGCGAGCAGTTTCAACTGGGTAGTGGCACTAACCACTTCACTATTTTCTTTCTTCAACTTGGCTTTAAGGTATTTCCAATAGTTTCGGGTTTTGGTATAGTCGTTTTGGTCGGTAAGAACGGCTACTATATCCAACACCGAAAACCACCACTTGGCGTTTTGCTCGTCCCATACGGCCCGCACTTCGCGGTCGTCGAAAAAACGAATGGATATTTTTTGCTGCTCGTTCATTTTTTAATCGTGGTTTTGTTGAAGGGATTGTGTATTTAAACTCATATGATTTGGCAGTTCGTTAATCTATTTTTCTGGTCGTAACGTTTGTGCTTCCTGAATTTGCGACGCTTAGGGGCATTTTTCGGGAAGCGATTGTTCGCTGTTGTAGTACTATGCAGATTAATAAAGAATTATATTCGGCAGAGAAACTCCAATAAAGTGACCTTACTATTCAAAAGGTTGAAAATATCGAGTTTCAAACCTTTATTTTTAACAAATCTAGATATACACCTTCCAAATGATCAAAATCTGCATCCGAGGTGAGGAGTTTCGCGCCAAGTATACGGGTCTTGCCCCATTGGTTTTGAATAGCAATCGAACGCAATTCGCCTTTGGAAACCACACATAGCCATGATTCGTTGCCTACACCGAAAGGATCGAAATTTTGCTCAATATTCTTCATCAAATCGGACTGGCGGACGTAATGCAGAACGATGTTGGAGTCGAACAAGTAAATCATTTCGTCAGTTGAGCCAAAAGTTGTTCAATAGGTTCTTTTACATCCATTTCCCGGATAAGGCGCATGATTTTGACCTTGTCATGTCCTACAACGACCCCGGCGATGACGGATAGCGTCTGCATCGGATTTCAGGCGAATGGCACTCACTGGCTTGCCGTTGACTTTCGCTTTCCCGGTAATTTGACGGTAGGCTTCTATCAATGCCGCCAACGTTTTCACGTCTTCGATGCCGGAAACTTCCTTGGTGAATTCCAATTTTTTTTCTGCCAATGCGGTCATAATTCGATGTATTTTTGACAAAAATAGGCACTTTTAGTGATAACAAGCAAAGACTGGCGGCCTGTTAATGCAAAAATAACCGTTTGTCAGGACAATCCAAAATACTGAATCGTCATGTCAGTGCTACCTCAACATCCCCAACACCCGCGCCAAAATCAAACCCACCAAACCCGGCACATCATCCTTCCTGCCACGCACCTCAAACTCCTCGCCCACCAGGGCCTTGCCTTTGAAAAGCCGCACGCGCACTTGCACGGCATTGCCGGTGACCTGGTAGATGCCTTTCATCGAATAGGCGTTTTCGTATGCCTTTACATCCACGAAGAGAATCTGGGACTGCCCACCCCGCACCGTTATTTGGCGGAAATTTTGCTCCAGGGCATCGGTGAGCCCCAGCACGTCGTCTATGGCCTCCTCGTCCAGAAAATTATTGCGGATGAAAACCGGCTTTACCTGCGCCAATGGGATTTTGACATTTTCATTGACAATGCCGATGTCGAAACTGCCCCCATTGATCGGGAATGCCAGCATCGGGGTTTGGATGCCGTTGATACTCTTGGCCATTTCCGGCACGTTGTCGCGCGAGTACTGGAACAGGGTCATCACGTCCACCCGTTTATCGGGGCTAAGTGCGAGGCCGCTCATGCCTTCCAGCAGGCTGTAGGTCAATAAGCCCTGCCCGTACTGGCTGGCTTCGTAACTCACCATGTTGTTTGCGCTGCCGGTGAGGATGAACATGCCCGTGCGGTCCTTCATCCGGTCGAGCGCCCGCACCTGCGAGGGATTCAGGTCTTTTTGGCCGATGGCGGCGAGGCTTTCCACGATCTTGCCTGAACTACAGGCATCGATAATAAGCACTTGTTTTAAGGCTGGGATCCTTTTGATCCAGTCGGTCAGTTCGTTGGAAGAAATGGTGAAGTTGGCCCGCACGTCCGGATCGCTGAGGTCTTCGGAAGCGATGTCTTTGGTGAGGTAGTAGAACTGCGCCTTTTCCGCCTCGCCGTAGGTGATGCCGTGGCCGGAAAAATAAAGCAGCAGCACATCGGTCGCCCGGGCTTGTCCGGCGAGGGCATCGAAGGCTTTTTTGATATTGGTTTTGGAGGATATTTGGTTGTTCGCAGGTGCTGGGTTTCCCGCTAGGTTGCCGGTCGTAAAGAGTTGCACCTGCACTCCCTCCCCGAAAAGTTCCTTGCCCGCTGAAGTTATAGCCGTGGCGATGGCGGCGGCATCCTGGTCGGCGTATTTCAAATCCAGCTTTTTGCCGCTGTAATCCGCCGTACCGACGACCAGGGCAAACAAGCGGGCTTTGGCATCGCCCAAGGTGCGGGTGTCTCCAGTCCCGCCCGGTTCTTTCGCTCGGACGTAGGGGTAGTCAATCCGGTAAGCCTGGCTTTTCAGCCAGCCATCGGCATTGTAGGCGCGCAGCGAAATGCTGTTGAGCGTATCGGAGCGGTAATATTTTTCATAGGTTTTCAAATCGAGGCGCAGGTGTAAATCGCGCTGCGGATTAACATCCTCCGCCACTTCTTTGTCATTGACAAAAAGGCTGAGTTTACCAATGCCGCCGTTTTGGGCTATCAGCGTAATATTCAACTGGTTTTGTTCGATTTTCGCCTCGATTTTTGGGTAAAGGGCCAGATCGCTAAACTGATCGACATGGCGCAATTCGCCACTGGCAAGCCCCATGATCTTGGCCAAAAGCCCTGGCTCGTAGTAGCGTTCTTTCAATTGTTCCAGTTCGATGATCTCGTCGCCCATCAAAAAGTACATGAGTTCCATGGCGCCGGGCGAGGCATCGAACAGGCCGGAGGGGGTGGTGACCGTCCAGTCGTTCTGGTTCAGGTGGATCAGCTTAGCGACTTCCGTCTTTGTTTCGACATCCCAGAGGCGCACGGTGTGGTCCAACGACGACGAAAGGAGTAGCCGGCTGTCGGGCGAAAATTCGACAGACGACACAGCATTGTCGTGGCCCTCGAAAAAAGTGACGAACTGGAGCGGTTCCTTAGGATCGCAGCGCCATAAGCCAATGCTTCTGTTCCCGACAGCCGCAGCGATCCATCGTTGGTCAGGGCTGCAGGTGATGTCGTGAAAATACTCGTCCGGTATAGAATCCTGGGCGATCATTTCTTTCTTCCCTGCGTCCCAAAACTCCAGCTTCCCGCGTATGGTGCCGGCAGCAAAGCGTTTTTCATCCAAAAAAGCGACCGACGTATAATCGTCGTAGTCGATGACTTCGGAAAGTTTTTCCCATTTTCGCGCTGCAAGATCCCAGACAAGCAAACCACCGCTGGCTGCCATGGCGACCAGTTTCCCATCCGTTGAAAAAGCGGCATCCTCCGCCCTGTACTCGTTGGAAACATAGATCGAATCTAAGCGGCTACCGTCTGAAACGCTCCAGGCCGACAGGAATGGCGGGTTCTCTAATCCGTTCGGATGGCCCCTTACAAAAGATTGACCGTCCGGGGCTACGGCTAAAACACCGGCATAAGGTATGCCAGGAAACATTTCATAAGGTATATCAGGCATCAAGGCATAGGTCGCTGGTAGTGGTTTGGTCGCCTTCCCGCTGTTAGCATCCCAGATGGCTCCGGTATATTCCTCCGTCACCGTAATGATCTTTTGTCCGTCTGGCACAAATTGCGCCTGCTGGATCTTTCCGTGCGTACCCTGGATATGTTTGGATAGGGATCCGCGGGTCAGGTCCCATTCCAGCAGATCGCTGTTGCTGCCCACGATAATCTTTTTAGCATCCGGCGAAAAGGTCGCGCACTGCACCGGCAACGCGTAGCCTTTCAAACGGCGTTTCAGGCGGCCGGTTTCGATATCATACACTTCTGGTACGCCGTAATTGGCATTGATCAACATGCTTTTGCTGTCCGGCATAAAATAACCGCTCAGGGCAGTGTTCACTGTAAAAAGGTCGGAAGGAGCCAGGGTCGCCCGCAGGGTTCGAACAGGCTTTCCATCCAGCTGCTTGGACTGGTACAGGTGTGCTGCGTTATCCTGGAATACAGCGACCCACTGTCCATCGGGCGAAAAACGCAGCAAATAACCATCCATGTCCCGGATTTTTTCCCCGCTTTCTACGGACCAAAGCGCGATAGACAGGTCGCGCCCACCAGCTACGACGGCGAGGGTTTTACCATCCGGCGAAAACTCGCCAGTACTGGGCAAGTCTCCGTTCGTTTTGAGCTCGCGGAGCAATTTCCCGCTGGCTGTTTCCCAAATTCGGATGGTTTTTTCCCGATCCCAAGAGAGCGTGGCGAGCCATTTCCCATCGGGCGAAAAAAAGGTGGATACAATTTTTCCGAAATTCCCGCTGAATCGGTAGAGGAGCGCGCCATTACGGGCATCCCAAAGTATGGCGGTGGAATCGTCGGAACAGGTAGCGATCATTGTACCGTCCGGGGAATAGGTGGCGCACCACAAAGGCGCTGTGTGTCCGTCCAGGGTAAAAATCTCCGCTTCGGAAGCGATGTCCAGCACCCAGGCGGCCTTGTTCCCTAATTTGTCGAAAGCCAGTATGTGTTGGTTGTCGGGCGACAGTTGCACTTCAGAGTACTGATAATCAGCCGTCCGTATGGTTCGTAACTCCTTGCCTTCTTTGTTCCAGAGTTTGATCAAACCTTCGCCGCCCAGCGTCAGGAAATAATTCCCATCCACAGAAGCCATGAATGAATTTACATAGGAAGAATGGCCAGTAGGCACGACCAGCACGGGCGTTTGAGCGGGCAATAGCCCTAGGCTCAACAGAATCAGCAGAATGAAGAAGATGGTGTTTTTCATGGTAGGATTGATTGGACAAAGCTGCTGAAAAATTGGGGAAGCGAGGTTATAAAGGGTGGGAAAACTTATTTTAGAGCTTGTTTTATCCATATTTCACCAAATAAATCCCATTGTCCTCCAATCGGATTGGGCGCTGCTTGTAAAGCGTGCCGATGGCCTTTTTCGACTTGCGGGTCAACCTGGGCTTTTTCATTGTGCGGCTCGATGTCGCGTTCCCGCTTTCGAAGCCCTATCTGCCCGTTGGGTAGCGCTGGGTGGGCAATGACCTGCATTTTGGCAGGGGCTAGTTGGCGGAAGGTTAATCTTATCCTGAGTAATCTTTATTCTAACGAAATATTTGAATGTACCCCAAGCGAATTGGATACTTTGCGTTCCATTGCGGCACAATGTCCGCTTGAAGGAGGTGGGGCGGTGTTTCAGGCCAGGGGTTTACTTGAAATCCTTGTTCAGGAACACTTCAACACAGGCCCGAATTGCTCGGTCACGGAGGAACGACGTGCTGAAAACATTTTGCCCTCAACAAATATTCAAATAACCCCTAACCCAAACAACGGCAATTTCCAAATATCCCTACCTTCGGGAATCATCACTGATTGGAAATTTGAGCTTTTCGACCTGAATGGCCGAAGTTAATGGCAATCAAGCACTCCAAATGACTTTGTCCAAATTTCAGGCATCCCTTCAGGTTTTTACTTTTTGATCTGTAGCAATAAGCTAGATGGGCGTAAAGTTGCTAAACGATTGGTTATTCAGAAATAAGGTTTGCTTCTTACTTACTCTCTTCACGTAGATATGCGGGATGAGGGTTTTCATTATTTCAAATTTATACCATGCGGTACCTGTTGTTCCTCTTGTTTTATTTTAGTGTAAGTCCTCTATTGGGGCAACCTAATGATGTAAAGCGAGACTTCCAGTGGCTTGTAGGCTACAAAGACTCAGTAGAAAAGACCGTAATAAACCTGCTTGATTTTAATGAAACAGGATTAGCTCCTGTAATTACTCCTTTCCAGGTTTTGGATGGTGCTTTACCGTCCCGAAGCATTGCCGTAATTTGCGATACCTCTGGCCATGTATTATTATATACTAACGGTTGCAATATACTAAACAAAAGTGCAGAAATAATCTCTAATGGTGACCAAGTTACTCCGGACAGCTGGGTTTATGAAAATTTCTGCCCGGATTATTACCGTTTTACCGGCTCATGGTTGTTTCTCCCTGATCCAGCCAAAGATTCTCTATATTACCTTTTTGCTATAGGGCACAGTGAGGGTACTGGCGATGGACTCTATGCTTGGGGGCTATATGCAAGCCACCTTTCGGAGGATGAGGTGATTGAAAAAAACGCACTCGTCTGTGCCGACTCCATTTTTGGAGGCCACCTCACTGCCTGCCGACATGCCAATGGCCGTGACTGGTGGATACTGATGAACAAAATCAGTACGAACAAATATTACAAATACCTTCTTGATCCTTCCGGCATACATTATATGGATATTCAGGGTATCGGGATGCCCAGCGCCTGGGGTGGTTCTGGCTCGGGACAATGTGCCTTTTCTCCAGATGGCACTACATTTATTCATTACGAAAATGTAGCCGATATGTTTGTCTACGATTTTGACCGATGTACGGGCCAATTGTCCAATTTCAAACACATAAACATTGAGCATAACGAGGATACCGGCAACTCCTTTGGGGGCATGGCCATCTCACCCAATTCGCGCTTTGCTTACACCTTTGGTTATTTACACGCCTTCCAGGTAGATTTGCAAGCACCTGATCTGCAGGCTTCAGTAACCCAAGTAGCTTATTGGGATAGTACCTTTGTTTTTGCGTGGAAAACAACATTCGGCAAGGCAGCACTGGCACCCAACGGAAAAATCTATTCTGCCGTACCTGGAGCCAATCCTTACCTTCACGTTATCCACAATCCAAATGCAAAAGGGGATTCCTGTCAGTTTGCGCAACATGAACTTTTTTTGCCCTATTCATGGAACAATAATGACATCGTAAATTACCCAAACTACCGCCTTGGTAGCATGGAGGGCAGTGCTTGCGATTCGGTTTTCACCGGGCTAAAGGAACATGAGCAAGCAACCGACATACAAATAGTCCCCAACCCAAACAACGGCAACTTCCAAATATCCCTACCTTCGGGAATCATCACTGATTGGAATTTTGAGCTTTTCGACCTGAATGGCCGAAGTCAATGGCAATCAAGCACTCCAAATGACTTTGTCCAAATTTCAGACATCCCTTCAGGTTTTTACTTTTTGATCTGTAGCAATAAGCTAGATGGGCGTAAAGTTGCCAAACGATTGGTAATTCAAAAGTAGGTTTTGCTATTTTGGGTGTTCCATGATCTAAAGCTATCATCCTCAAATCTTCACAACCCGCAGATAGGCACGACCAGATGGCACTTGAAGTCAGTGTTAAGCGCAATCAAACAATTGGATTGCTGGGGTTTGGGTTGAGCGCGTGGCGTAAAACAAACGAAGGCTTTTTCGGGTTACCTATATTCTATGGCAAAATATCGCAAAAAAAGCCGTTGCTTTGTGTATTAATTTTTGTATTTTTACCCTTATTCTGTGTAGAAAGCAAACGTACAACCTATGAATTTTGATCGAAGTATATTGCATGAATTGCGTTTATGGTCAGAAAGTACCAACCGTAAACCACTTATCTTGCGCGGGGCACGGCAGGTGGGAAAAACTACTGCGGTACAACTTTTCAGTCAACATTTTGACCACTTCATTTCCCTTAATCTGGAACTAGTAGCTGACCGGGACTTTTTCACCAGGTTTGAATCTATGTCACCTTGCTAACCGCATATCAAGATGATGTTCAAAAATACGCGGCAGGCACACTCCGTGTTGAAGCACTACAACATTGTATTCAACATACTTTTCTAGAAGCAGGCGGTCGTATCAAATTCCAGGGCTTTGGGCATTCAAAAGGCCAACGAACTCATCAGCCTGAGCCTGACACCGAACGTGCTCAAATTTATTTTGAGTTTTGAAGACCAGGCAAGGCGGAAATTGGGCTTGGAAGACCTGGCGGGGCGCACATAACATCAATTTCACTATTCATCACGAAATATTCTTTTCACGTTTTCACTTCAAAATTTTTTCTGATTAGGAAAAACTTATTTTTCATCTCACTCTTGTTGATTATGTTTGCCTTTTTCACGGTAATGTGTAAGAAGGAAATTGCGGATAGGTCAGAATTGAAGGATATCGCATTGGAAAACTCAGAAATTGACCAACGCAATGGCGGCGAGGACGTTCATACCTATTACATTGATGGAGTGGTTGCCCAGCAGGCAACCTACCAGGCAAATTTAACAGGGACTGGTGTGTATGAACACATCATCATTGAACCAACGCAAACCCAAGTAATGCATGAACACTTTGCCTTTAGTACCAAATCTGCCTATACTTATTGGGGAGATTCACGTGGATTTAAAACTACAAGGGCTATCAGATTGTCTGAACAGCTTGCATTTATAGCAGATAGTGCGGAGTTAAATCAAGTCAGTGAAACTTCGATGGATACTATCCCTCAATGGTATGAAGATATTAAAGAGAATCTTCTTCAAAAGGAGCTTGGAGATAATGATAGCCCAGATTTTCTCTGTTATATAGTCTATTTTTGGCAGGGATATGCTCAAGCAAACATTCCTGCTCATGTAAAGGCTGGAGGCAATATGGTTTCGGATCCAAGGATATTATGGAATAACAACAAATTTTCTTCTTGGAAGCCGGACGCAATGACCTGCCTTTTTGGTTACAAATATGGACATTTGATCGCATGGGACAAATGGCACTATAAGCGTCCAATACCTAACCCCAATGCTCACTATCCTACTACCATTGTAACTATTCAGGGTGTCATAGGT
>Ga0209390_10002967_pt1 | contig 28563 bp, 25 predicted proteins | sample BON01_FD_187212 | JGI IMG/M metagenome (GOLD analysis project Ga0209390, IMG submission 187212) | Freshwater microbial communities from Lake Bonney liftoff mats and glacier meltwater in Antarctica - BON-01 (SPAdes) (version 2) | ecosystem: Environmental > Aquatic > Freshwater > Ice > Glacier...
GCCCGGCACGCTCCCAACTATGGTATGGCTTGGCAAAATAGCACTCCACGTCCAGTTCATGGGCTAGCTTCTGATGATATGTAAACTCCTTGCCATTGTTGGTCGTGATCGTATGCAGGTGGGGCTTGCATTCGGTCAGCAACTCGACGGCCCTTGCCTGCACCAGGGCTGCTTCCTTACTTTCCAGAATTGCCATTTTCAGCACCCCCGTAGCCCGGTCGTTGATCGTCAGCAGAACGCCGCTGTGGCCCCGTCCGATGACCAAATCCATCTCCAAGTCGCCCACTCGCTGCTTCTCTTCCACGACTGCCGGACGTTGCCCAATGTCCACCTGGCCCAGGATCTGGCCCCTTTTGCCCCTAGCACTATCCCTTTTAGCGTAGCGCTTGCCCTTGGTGCGCATGTGGCGGTAGAGCTTGCCGCCCCGCTTCTTGTCCTGCCAGACGAACTGATAGATGCGCTCGTGGGAAACGCACTCAACCCCCTCTCGGGCGGCGTGCCCGACGATCTGCTCGGGGCTGTAGTTCTCTATGAGCTTAGCCCTGACGTGGGCTTCAATGCCGACCGTGAAGCGCTTTCTCTTGGCTTTGATCTTGTGGCGAGCCTTGGCCTTACGATGGGCTAGGTTGGGCCAGTAAGATCCGTCGCGCCCGTCACAATTGCGGCTTAGCTCGCGGCTAATAGTGGATTTACTGCAGCCAACCAGCTCGGTAATCTGGCCTTGGGAATGCTTCGTTTTCACCAAGGCGGAAATGTGGTACCTTTGCTCTTGCGTCAACGGTCCGCCGTTGCGGTGCTTCATCATCTTTTAGTGTTTGGTAACCCAAAAGTATGAAGTTTTCCGGCGTAGCCCCCTGCCGGGTTCAGGCCCTAGGGCCTGAACCCGGCAGGGGGGCTTTTTTTTCAGCCGTTGCATTTATTACTTGAATCCAAGTTGCTGAATAAAGTAGTTTTCTTTAAAATTTCCAAAGTGACCTTGTCGAGTTTTCCATCATAGTATTTTTTGATAGCGTCTTCAAAGCAAAATAAGTCGCTGTTATTCTCAAATTGTCTGTTTGATATTACTACGGAATAAAAAAGTGTCATTGAAGAAAGAAATTTAAGGTAGTCAGGAAATCCAAATATTTCCTCCGATGTTTTACCATCAACTTCGTATGCTAATATCTTTGTTAATTCAATTAGTCTTTTTGAAAGCAATTCATCCATCAAATAGTATTCGGCTTCTTCTATGTTAGCAATCTCATATTTTTTTGCAGTCCCAGATTTGCCTAAACCTGCTATTTGTGGAAATATAAACCACATCCAATGGCTCACTTTTTTGCCATTCTTCATTTCTTCTACGACTTGCGTATAGCAATTATCTTGAGCCTTTTTAAATCTGTCTAAATTGTATTTCACTTACTTTTGAATTTGTAGTTGTCGTGTCCTAAAATAGCTTGTAACGTTTTGCGGCTTTGCGAAGAAGCGGATTTCGAAGCACTAAACTGTCAATAAACCACAAATGTTGATACGAAGTAGAATGTTCATTTAACCACTGAACCCGCTTTTTTGCAAAACCGCTGTTACAAGCTACCCTTCTCTCTGTCGTTACGTTACTGTCCATTGTTTACGGTGTCTTTGGTGCGTTGGCTTGGTAGCTCTTTTACATTTCTTAACGTTGGTTTGTGTGTCGGCAAAAAATGAAAATGTGCTACCAAATGCGTTGGCTATTGTGTCTTATTGTTCTTCTTAAAATTCTCTGCTTGTTCAAAAATTTCTACATATACTTCGTCACGTTCTACTGGTGGATAACCAAACTCGTCAAGTAAGAGAATGAGTCCAACTTTCAATGCTGATTTAATGTCGTCACGTTTGTTCCAGTCAGGGAATTTGGCTTGCCCTTCAACAAGGTCTTTAACTGCTTTTGCAAGTTCAATCATTTTGTCGTCAGGATATTTGAAGTCATACTTTACACACAGTTCTTTCAGAATGTCGTAAAATGCTTTTTCCTGAAAGTCAATTCCTAATTCGTCACCTGCCGAAAACTCTTTGTGAACTTCCCAAATCAAATCTGTCAAGGCGTTTGCCATTTCCTCATACACTTCACTTCTTAAAATGTCATTGGCATCACGGTTGTTGTATCGTTCAACCAAGGCTTGCATCTTTTTAGTAAAATCAATTCCTTTTACTCGGTTTACTTTTCTGATTTCTGCAATCACTTTTGCAAGTAGTTGTTGAAGCAATTTGATTTTCGTATTTGGTAATTTGATTTTATCAATCTTCGCTAAATAATCTTCGTCAAAAATATCCTGCTCTGTTTCTGCTTCGTCACCGAGTTTGAAAATTTCTTCGACACCGTCACTTTGCAAGGCTTCTTTTATCATTTCTCGAACTTTGGCGTTCATTTGTGCCGTGTCAGGTGCATTGCCTTTGGTGAGTTTAAAAACAATGGAACGAACAGCCAAATAAAAATGGGTGTAATCTCTTTCTAACTGCGTTAATTGTTCGCTTCCTGCACAAATATCATAAGCGGCTTTTAGTCGCTTTATTAACCCCATAAATCGGGTTTCAAAGTCTTTGGTTTGCTGCACATATTCAGCAGCTAAATTCAAAGTGTTCAATTGCTCAAGGTTTGTGCCTTTGAAATATTTAGAGTTGTCAAACGTGTGAAATAGTTTAGCCAAAAGGTCTAAATGATTTCTTACAATGATGATGGATTCTGCAATGTCTTCAAAATTGTCTTTGTCGCCTTCGCTGTATTGCTTCAACGCCAAATTCATTTGTGTTTTGATGCCGATATAATCCACAACTAATCCTTTGTTCTTTCCTTCAAACTTGCGGTTTACCCTTGAAATAGTTTGAATTAAATTATGTCGTTGAATTGGTTTGTCGATGTAAATACTATCCAAGAAAGGCACATCAAAACCAGTAAGCCACATATCAACCACAATGGCAATTTTGAAATTTGATTTTTCGTTTTTGAATTGGCGGTCAAGTTCTTTGCGGTATTCTTTTGTGCCTAATAAATCGTAAAGTTCTTTCGAGTCGTCTTGCCCTCTGGTTGCTATAAGTTTAATGCGTTCAATAGGTTTAAGTTCTCGTTTGTCTTTATCGGTAAGTTCTGCACCTTCTTCGGCTGCAAGTATTTCATTCCATTCAGGTTTTAAGGCAATGATGTTTTTGTATAAGTCAAACGCAATTTCTCTGGTGCTGCAAACAAACATTGCTTTGCCTTTTACGGTTGAACCTTCTGAAACTCTTTTTTCATAATGGTTCACAAAATCTTGTGCAACTTCTTTTATGCGTTCAGGGTCGCCAATAATGGAATACATCTGTGCCATTTGTTTTTTGCTTTGCTCAATCTGATTTTCATTGCTTCCAATTTCAGCACATTTGGAATAGTAATCTTCAATCTCTTTGAGTTTAGAATTATTCAATAATACTTTGGCTGCTCTGCCTTCATACACAATTCTTACAGTGATTTCATCTCTTACAGATTCTGTCATTGTGTAGGCATCTACTACTTTTCCAAACACATCCAAGGTTGCATCTATTGGCGTTCCTGTAAAGCCTACAAATGTTGCATTGGGTAATGAATCGTGTAGGTATTTGGCGAAGCCATACGTTTTCGTAACGCCTTTTTCGGTAACTTTTACTTTTTGGTCAAGGTTTACCTGACTGCGATGCGCTTCGTCTGAAATGCAAATTACATTTGTTCTGTCTGTGAGTAGTTCAATATCTTCATTAAACTTGTGAATGGTTGTCAGGAATACGCCACCGCTTTCTCTGCCTTGTAACAGTTCTCTCAAATTTGCTCTGCTCTCCACACTCACCACCAAATTATCGCCAATGAAATTTTTTGCGTTGGTAAATTGCCCCGAAAGTTGGTCGTCTAAATCTGTTCTGTCAGTAATTAAAATAATGGTCGGACTTTCAAAGTATTCGCTTTTCATCAGCAACCTTGTGAGGTAAAGCATAGTGAAACTTTTTCCGCAACCAGTAGCACCAAAGTAAGTTCCGCCTTTTCCGTTTCCTTCGGGCTTTTGGGCTTTCTTTATGTTGTCATACAAGGCTCTTGCCGCATAGTATTGCGGATAGCGACAAACGATTTTTTCGTTTTTCTTCGAACTGTCGGGTATATAAATGAAGTTTCGAATAATATCACGCAAACGGTTTTTATGAAACATTCCCTGTATGAGTGTAAACATACTATCAATACCATCCACATCTTTTGCAAGTCCTGCCACTCTACGCCATCCATAGAAAAATTCGTAAGGAGCAAAGAATGAACCTGATTTATTATTTACACCATCGCTGATAACGCAAAAAGCATTGTATTTAAAAAGTTCTGGAACGTCTCTGCGGTAACGAACCGTTAATTGCTTGAAAGCATCATAAATAGTAGCTTCCTCACGTATTGCACTTTTAAATTCAAACACTACCAAGGGCAAACCATTGATGTAAACAATGCCGTCAGGTATGCGTTTTTCTGAGCCAACAATTTCCAATTGATTTACAAATTTGTAAATGTTATTGTCGGCTGGATAAACTACTTCGGGTTCGGCTGCAACAGAAATTAATTGGTCTGCATTGGGTTGGCGGTGATTGTTTAAACCAGTGTAATTTATAAGTTGAATGTAAATATCTTTTTGGTTGCGGTCTTCTCGCTTGAGAATAAAACCGTCTGAAAGCATTTTTAAGAATGTTTTATTGCTTTCGTATAAATCAGAAGCCGAAAGGGATTTGAGTTGAAGAATAATAGATTTGGTTTCGTTTACTGTAATACCATGCTTGGCATATTGCGTTAAAAGAAAGGTTTGTAAGTCTTCTTCTATCAATACTTCATCAGGCTTTCTAATTATCGTATTGCCTAAGTGGTGAGGAAACCCTTCTTGCCCTAACAACTCGGTAAATGCCTTTTCTAATTTTTCTTCGGTGAATTTCATTCAATTCTTTTTATTAATTGGCTAAAGCATTTTGCAACATCTTGTTCATTAGGAATTGGTCTGTATGCTAAAGCGGCTAGTTCTGTTTGATATTTTTCCTTTAATTGTTTCCAGATACTTTCAAAATTAGTTATCAAAGGCGATTCTGCAACTGACTTTGATTGCCATCCTTTTGGCTCTTCAAACATTTCTCTGTCGTGTTGTAAAATAGAGTCAAACTGTTTTTTAAACAAGTCGGATGCTACAAATTCAATGCACTCCGCGTTTTTCATCAAGTAATACAAATCATAAAAGTGTCTTATTTTTTTGGAGATACTTTCAACGGTATTTTCCTTGAAAGAAAACCGAATCAGTGACACCGTTTTTTTCAATAGCGTTTGTTCTTTGCTCAATACATTCACTTCAAACGATTGAAGATTGTATTGCTCTATGTAATTCTCATTTCCTGTTTTCGTTAAAAAATAAAAAACCATACTTTGGATGGTGAGTTTTTGAAAGGGAAAAGGATTCGCAAACGAGTTTATTTCAACAATTAGTTTGTTGTTGGCATTGCCTTTTTCGGTTGTGACATATTCAAAAACAGATTTTCTGAATCTTGACCCTTTACTGGTTACACCATCCATTTGCACTTCGGTTAAATCGGGTGTGATTTCCTTTTCAATGTTTCGGATAATGGTTTTAATTTCATTACCTGTTTTGCCCTTATCGTTTATAATGGCTATATCTACATCTTCCGAAAAACGTTCTATCAGATTGTAGCCTTTTGATAGCGATGTGCCACCTTTAAAAACAGATTCATCAACATATTTGCTTTTTGCCAAACGACTTAACACTAATGTTATCCAATAATCTTTTTCTACAAAGGCTTGAGGAACATTCAATTCTTTTGAAGTCGCAGTTATGGTGTCTGAAAATAATATGTCATTTAGATGAAGATTCATTCAATATTCCAGTTTTTAATTGTGGGGAGGTCAACCTCCTTAATATTTAAATTCACTTTTGTAAGAGGATTTAAACTACTTCTTAATTCATTAAGATTCATTTTAGGGTTTAAATTTTCCAAAATTGCACCAAGCAAAGCTCTTGTTCTTGCAGGATAATTTAAAGCCAATTGCACCACCTCTGCTTGCTCATTATTCTTCAAAGCTTTTATTAGAATACTCATTCGTTTTATAGCTTGCAAGGTAGAACAGTCGGGTATTCTCCTGATATCTTTTAAAGCATCTAAATAACCTAAAAGCACATAGTTTTCATCCGTTACTTCTACATAGCTTTTTACTGAACTAACTTGTAATGATCCCTGATTTATTTTTATTCGATTTCTTTTTGTGGCTATTTTTATTTTAAAAGCCATTTGCGTTGTCAAGCCTAAACTATTGTATAATGAAAAGCTAGTTTCATACGCTACACGCTTACCATCTTCAAATAAATACCTTTTCAGTATTCCATTGCTATCAGGTCCCAAAGCACCAAATACGGTTTGACGTGGAATATAAAACACACCTTTAGACACTTTTTTTATGGTTCCTTTTTTTTGCATTCGCTCTAAAGCCTTAGCAGCTGTTACAAAATCAGCTTGCTTAATACCCAAATCAGCATAGCCAAAAGGCTGACTTTCGGGTATTGTTTTAATGGTGTTTCGTATTTGTTCTGCCACTTTCATATTGCAAAGATACTACTTTCCTTTAACTTGTCAAGTTTTTGGTGTAAAAAACTTGACATTTGTGATTGCCCCAACAACTCATCAAAATAATCTTTGCCGAATTTTTTTTCTTGATTCAATCGTTCATCATCCAACACAAAACCTTTGGTGATAAACTTTTTTAAAGTATTGGTTGCCCAAATACGAAATTGTATTGCTTCACAGCTGTTTACCCGATAACCAACTGCAAGAATGGCTTCAAGAATGTAACAGTCAACATCTCTTGCAACCTCACGGCTGCCTTCTTTTTGAACTAGTCGGAATTTCCGACTAGTTGAATTTTGTTCCAATTCACCTTCTTCATACACATTGCCAATATGTTCGGTTATGGTGCTTCTGCCTTTACCAAAAAGGGTAGCCATTTGGTCTTGGGTAAGCCAAACCGTTTCTTCTTCTAATCGAATATCAATTTTAATGTTGCCATCGGTGTTTTGATAAATAAGTATTTCGCCTTTCATAATTGTTAGTTGTGAATGGTTAATTGTTAAAGCGGCTTATGGCTGTTTCATTAACCATTAATAATTTAGCATTAATCATTATATCTGCCCTTTCTAATTTTTTTTCTGTGAATTTCATTTGGTATAAAATTTATCATCATTCCATTTTGCAGGATTATTAATAATATATTCCGAAATGGTTTGATAGGATTGTTCATTTCGGATGATGTGTTCGTGATAATTGCGTTGCCAAACAGGTTGTAGGGGTTGAAATTTTTCAATACCTAAAGGATTATTACGAACCCATTTTGTAACACCGATTTTGAATCCCTTTACAATTGACCCAATTGACCGTGGTATCATTTTTTGGAATTCGTTTCGGATTCGTTCCGTTGGTAGCGGTTGAAAATTTTCAACCCCTACAATGTTTGTGTTGTCATCCTGTAGGGGCAGAAAATTTTCTGCCCCTACATCTGCCCCAACCAATTGAATTATACCATGAACATGATTCGGCATTATAATATGTTCATGTAAAACGGCATTCGGAAAATGTTTTGGAATTTGTAACCAACATTCATTTGCAATTTGTCCTGTATCATTCAAAACCATTTGGCCATCCGTAATTTCCCCAAACAAACACGCCCTATCATCACAACAAATCGTAATAAAATACAAACCCGCCTGTGCATAATCGTATCCTTTTAATCGGATAGACCTGCGATGGTGAATGTTGGGATTATATTTTGGTTTATCGGTCATTATTTTCGTTTTCGTAGGGGCAGAAAATTTTCTGCCCCTACACAACATTATTGCATTTCATTTTTTTCAATTCCATTAAAAATATTTATTCCATGGCGGCAATTTTCCATGAATATCAAAATACCGTTGCATTAAAATCCCTTCTACATATCCAGGCAAATCGCTGTTGGTCTTATCCATGGTTACAAACCAATAAATATCTAACCCATCTATATTTTCTTCGGCCATTTGTTGTGGCAAAAAATCTTTTGCCCTTACGGTTCCTTGCAATAATTGCTCTTTGAATTTACCCGATTGTGAAATGGTGCCCGATTTACCAACGTAAACCAAATCTAACTTACCATTTGCAAGGCGCAGGATGTAATAAACGCCAGGCAATTCCGGCACATCCACGCTTTGTTCTTTTAAACTGTTTCCTTTCTTAAAAAAGAAATGCCCCTGGGTTTTATATTTTTTTGTTTCGTCAAACATTTTTTTAATTTTCTATGGTTGCAAGTTTGGAGAGAAGAAGGGATTTTAAATTTTCAAGTATTGCAAGTTGACTTGAGTATATTTTAATGTTCTCATCTAATAATTTTACTCTCGCTTCAAAATCTACTACAATTTCTTTTTGAGGTTCTAAAACTACAATTTGATGAAAAGCATCTTTCGTAATTGAGCCAAAAATTGTTCCTTCATCATTTGCTACATCAAATTGCTCTCTCACATCTTGCATTAGATAAAACAAAAATGAATTGCATTTTATTTTAGAACTAATGGAAGCAACACCTCTACCTAATGCACAATCTTCTGAAGCAATATTTAAATCTCCAACAGGTGCTCTAACACTCATAAGTATCTCACCCTTTTTTGCTTTTCTTTTTGGCTTGGTTGTATAGGTTGAAATGCTTGGAAATCTATATCCAAAATCTGTTCTTCCTTGATAAAAAATCATTCCATTGTTATCAGTATTATACGTTTCTCCTTCTGGCGATTGCCCCATTAAAATATTTGCAATATTTGATAATACACCAACTTCCCACCCCTTCGGAATCTCCCCCAACTCACTTTCCACCATTACCCCACCATTACTTTTATAAGGCTTTCCGTTTTCATCAGGAAATTCAAGCTCCACAAACCACTGCTTGTAAATCGCCTGTGCGGTTTCTTCTAATTTTTTTATGAGTTGGTTGTTGAGTGCAATGCGGTTTATAATGGTGTTGTACTCTTTTACTATTTCTTTTTGTTTGTCGGGGTGGGGAATGGGTAATTGTAAATTTTCAAAATCTTCCCATTCTAAACTTCCTCTTACACCGCCTACTGCGTGAAAACAAGCTTCACGGTCAAACTCAGAACGGGTAAACCACATCATTAAATATTCGGGCAAAAGTTCTTTTTCGTTTTTTACTTCAAATATTGGGTAGGCTTGTGAGATAATAGCTTCATCCACTTCTTGTAATAGAGCAACAGGCATTTTCTTGTCTCGTCTTACCTGCATTGTGCTGCAAGCAAACTGATTTCTGCGAATGATTTTATAGTTCTCCATATCTGTTCCAATAATATTTGCTACAGAAGGAATAAACTGTTTTGAAATGCTCAACCCCAACAACTGTTTTACTTGCAAACCTTTGTTGCGTTCATCTACCAGTCGGATATGTTCACCAATCTTTTTATAATTTGATTTCATAATCCTAGTTGCTGTTTAATAATAATTTTCTCTCTTTCAATTTCTGCCACTAATTCTGCTTCGCTTGGTAGGTAAGGCAAATATTTATTGGCAAATAATTGCTTATTCTCTTTCAAAACAGAGTATTTGGCAATGGTGCTATCTGTTTCGGTACACAATAAAATACCAACTGTTGGATTATCACTTTCTTGTTTTTCTAAATCGTCAAACATGCGCACATACATATCCAATTGACCAATATCCTGATGATTAAGTTTGGTGGTTTTCAGTTCTATAATTACAAAACATTTCAAAATGTAATTGTAAAACACAAGATCAATAAAAAAATCTTGTGTTTCGGTACGTATATGTTTTTGCCTAGCCACAAAAGAAAATCCCTTACCCAGCTCCAATAAAAATTGTTGCAAATTATCAATCAGTGTTTGTTCAAATTCTCTTTCTGTATAAGCTTTACTTGTAGGTAGTTTCAGGAACTCTAATACGGCGGGGTTTTTTATAAAATCATCTGGATTTTGATTTTCCTCTGCTGATTTTTCATTCATTTCGTTTTCAACCAATTCCTTTTTTTGAGAAGAAATCAATCGACGGTAATACAAAGTAGAAATATTGCGGTCTAAAGTTCTTACCGACCAATTTTGTTTGGCTGCCTCTGTTAAATAGTAATTTCTGGCTGCTTCATTTTCAACCCTTATTATTCTTTCAAAATGAGACCAAGTCAATTTAGCGAAGGCTGTTCGCCAAATTAGGTTTTTAGATTCCTCAGCCTTAGACTTAGTTTTTCCCATTCCCATTTCAGCACCAGATTTAACAGATACTGTCTGTTCAATCTGATTGGTAAAAATAGCAGACGCTGTCTGTTCAATTCCCCAAAAGCCAAATGTGAGATAGAACTTCCGAAAATTTTGAAGGTTGGTAAGCGAGAAGCCCTTTCCAAATTCAGCGTTTAACTCGGTAGAAAGGGTTTTAAGAATTTCTTTTCCGTAAGCGGCTCTGTCTTCGCCTTGTTGCTCTTCATCTACAATTCGTTTACCAACTAACCAATAAGCTTCCACCATTGCAGTGTTCACCGCAGCATAAGATTTCTGCCTTGCTTGAGCAAGAATTTCTTTAATTTCGGCTATGTAATTTGTGGGCTTATTCAATTCCATATCCCAAAGTTTTAAATACTTCCATCAGATCTTTTTTACTTTGTTCCTCGGCTTTTAGCAATTCAGCAAACTCGCCTTTTAGACTTTTCATCTTTTCATCAAAGTCAATATTCTCGTCTCGGTTTACAAACTCAATGTATTTGCTAGGCACCAACGAAAAATCTTTAGCTGCAATTTCTTCCAACTTCGCAGCATAACAAAACTCAGGAACATTGTAATTATTAATGGTAAATGGTAAATTATTAATGTTGTTGTCGCCTTTTTCATTAACCATTAACCCTTTTTCATTAACCATTAACCCTTTATCATTAACCCTTGATTTTTCATTAACCATTATTCCCTGCTGCCAGTTATGAAAAGTTTCTGCTATTTTCTTTATATCTGCTTCAGAAAATTGGGTAAACTTCTTTTCAAATGGTTCACCCATTTGTCGCAAATCCATAAATAAGATTTCTTTTTCACGGTTGCGATAGTGACGTTGTTCATTACCAATATTTCGGCTGGTTGCTTTTTTATTTTTATTTAATATCCATAGGGTAACACTGATGTTGGTAGTGTAAAACATATTTTGTGGCAATACCAAAATTGCTTCTACCAAATTATTTTCAATCAGTTTTCTTCTTATTTTATATTCTTCGCCACCGCCACTCAATGCACCATTCGCCAAAATAAAACCTGCCATTCCATTTTCAGAAAGTTTGCTTGCCATATTCAATATCCAGGCATAGTTGGCGTTGCTTTTTGGCGGCACATCATAACCCATCCATCGTGGGTCGTCTTTCAATTCGTTTTCTGCTCTCCAGTCTTTTTGGTTAAAAGGTGGATTAGCCATAATAAAATCGGCTTTCAAATCTTTGTGTTGGTCATCAGCAAAAGTGTCGGCTGCTTTTTCGCCCAAGTTTCCTGCTATGCCTCGTATGGCAAGGTTCATTTTTGCCAACTTGTAGGTAGTGCCAGTGTATTCCTGTCCATAAATAGAAATCTCTTTTTTATTTCCGTGGTGGCTTTCAATAAACTTGATGGATTGAACAAACATACCGCCACTGCCGCAGGCAGGGTCGTAAATGATTCCTTTGTAAGGTTCAATCATTTCGGTAATTAAGTTTACAATACTTTTAGGCGTATAAAATTCTCCTTTGCCTTTTCCTTCTGCCAAAGCAAATTTTGAAAGGAAGTATTCATACACTTTGCCTACAATATCCTGCTGTTTGTCTTTCAGCGTGTCGATGCTGTCAATTTCACTAATTAATGCAGCCAATTTGGTAATGTCTAAACCCAAACGAGAAAAATAATTGTCGGGCAAAGCTCCTTTCAATGCTTTGTTGTCTTTTTCAATGGTATGCAGTGCGGTGTCAATGATTAAAGCAATATCGTTTTGTCTTGCCTTTTTTACAATGTAACTCCACCGTGAAATTTCTTCTAAAAAAAACACATTGCTCATATTGTAGAAGTCGGACATTTCAATGTATTTTTCTTTGCCTTCTGTAATTAGTTTGGCTCTGTGTTCTTCAAATTTATCGCTGGCAAACTTTAAGAAAACAAGTCCTAATACAACGTGTTTGTATTCGGCAGGCTCAACGCTTCCTCTTAATTTAGTAGCAGCTTCCCAAAGGGTTACTTCAATTGCTTTTTCTTTTATTTCTTTTTTTGCCATTATTCGGTGTCAATATTATTATTAAAAATCGTCTGTAAGTTATGTTTTATAACCCTGTTATTGTCAAAAGTTGCCGTCAAAGTATCAACTTTCCACTTGGCGGGAGGTGGTTGGGTTTTGGGTGTCCCGATAGCTATCGGGAGGCAAAATTAAATGTGGTGTTTTTGTGTCGGCAAGTGCGTAGGCAAAACACCTCTTTTAATTTTGCGAAGGGTTGGCTGTCGCGGTGTCTTTTCTGTCTGTTCATTGTTGCACTGTCGGTCTTTTTAGGGTTGCTTGTAACGTGTCGCGGCTTGCAGAAGTGGCGAACTTCGTAACCGAGATCTTTCGGCTAAGATAAAATTTCTTGCGAAAGATAAACGTGAATTTACCACATATTTCGCCATTTATGCAAACCGCTGTTATGCCTTGTTTTTTTTTAATTTCTAATTATTTTAATTGCCTCTTTTATAAATAAATCTTCTTCCGAATTATCATTATTGATCATAACATTTGGTAACAAATCCGTCCTTGGTTTTCCATTTAATTGTTGAACATCAACATGTGGAATTTGATAATCATATGGAAGATATTTAAACTTATAGCCACTCATTGAACCAGCTAATTTATGCAATTCTGTACCTAAAACAATTCCAATTTTATTTGATTTTACACCAGAAGCAAGTCCTTCTCCTACACTTCCAGTCCAACGTCCGACTACTAAAACCATTGGTTTTTTGATAAATGGTTTTCTTGATTTTAATTTATCAGTTTTTTCAGTACCATCAATTTCTTTATATTTTTGAAATTGAACAGACAATTTTATAAAGTGTCCAATAATTGGATACGATGCAAAAGTACTCCCACCATTTGGCGAATTTCTAATGTCTATAATAATCCCATCGGTTTCTTTTAATTTTCTCAATGCTTTGTTCATTGCAAATCTTGTGAAAATATTACCCAACGAGTTATTAATTCTTATAATTCCAACATTATCAACAATTTTATAGCTCAATATACCTTCATCATTTCTCAGTTTTACGGTGTCCAAATCAAAATCAACTATTTCACCACTTTTTAATTTCAAAGTGAGGTTTCTTTTCTCATGATATCTACCCGCTAAAATCTTATTTATAATCCAAGTTCTAATTTCATTATTTTTTTTGTTGTTGCAATGTGATGGAAACTTTTCAATTTTAAAATCTAATAATTCACCATTGATTGCTAATAATTCCGAACCTATAATTTCGGTTTTTAAGTTGGTTTCAACTTGGTCTTTCCAATAATCTGTAATGATAACTTTGTCGTTAATTATAGAAGCATAAATTGGACTGTACAATCTATACGACCTATTATTGCTTGTCGTGAGATGTAAATGAGTATCATAAAATTCAAATAACATAAATTCAAAAAAAAGTAGTGCTTCTCTGCGACTTGTTACTTTTTGTATTTCTTTTCCGTAATAAGACTTAAAGCAATCTAAGTCCACATTTTTCTGTCTATAATAAACATAATTTTTTTCTAAATCCGATACTATTTCATCAAAGTCTTCTCTTACTTTTAATGTGTCAAACGTAGATTTTTGTGCATTAACCGATAAAAAATTGAAACATAATAGAAGGTAAAATAATATTTTCTTCATTTTGACAAAATGGGTTTTATTTGAATTTGAGTTTAATTTTCGAATTGTATATGTTAAAATAAGGCATAACATCTGTATAAACGTAACCCATTGCGTTTATACATCTAAATATAACAATAGTCGCAAGTTCTACCAAGCTACCAAAGTAAGTTAAATACGGTGAGTAAGCTTTAAGCAATATGTAAGCAACTACCAGCACCATGCAGGTCCACAAAAAAAGGCGATCTATTGCAGATCGCCTTTTCATTATAATCTATCGGGAAAATTAAGCTCCTATATCGGCAAGTACTTGCTCCACGCGCTCGGCGGCTTCTTTGAACTCAATGGCGGAGAACACTTTCAAGCCGGACTCGTTGATGATACGAGCACCTTCTTCGGCGTTGGTACCTTGCAAACGTACGATGATCGGAACGGGGATTTCGCCAATTGCTTTGTAAGCTTCTACCACTCCGGCCGCTACACGATCGCAACGAACAATACCACCAAAGATATTGATCAAAATTGCCTTCACGTTTGGATCTTTGAGGATAATACGGAAACCAGCTTCCACCGTTTTGGCGTTTGCCCCACCCCCAACGTCTAGGAAGTTGGCGGGTTCACCACCAGATAACTTAATGATATCCATGGTAGCCATCGCAAGACCCGCACCGTTTACCATACAGCCCACATTTCCGTCCAGCTTTACGTAGTTCAGGTTATTGGCTCCGGCTTCTACCTCCAAAGGATCTTCCTCGCTGATGTCGCGCATTTCGGCCAGCTCAGGCTGACGGAATAAGGCATTTTCATCAATGTCCACCTTAGCGTCAACGGCTAATATTTTGTTATCCGAAGTCCTAAGGACCGGATTGATTTCAAACATGGAAGCATCACTTTCGGAGTAAGCCCGGTACAATGCAGTAATAAATTTCACCATTTCCTTGAATGCTTCGCCTTCTAAGCCGAGGGCGAAAGCTACTTTGCGGGCTTGAAATGCCTGTAAACCAACCGTGGGGTCGATCCACTCTTTCATGATCTTCTCGGGAGTATGCTCAGCAACTTCTTCGATATCCATACCACCTTCGGTACTCGCCATGATGACGTTACAGTTCTTGGCGCGATCCAGCAGGATGGATAAATAATATTCTTTTGGCTCGTTAGGACCTGGATAGTATACATCCTCAGCGATGAGTACCTTATTTACTTGCTTGCCTTCGGGGCCAGTCTGGTGCGTTACTAGTATCTTACCCAAAAGGTTTTTAGAAATTGTACGAACATCCTCCACGGATTTCGCCAAAGCAACGCCGCGTTGGTCGCCACCGACTACTTTGCCTTTTCCGCGTCCACCGGCGTGAATTTGGGATTTTACTACGTACCACTTGGTACCGGTCTGTTCGCTGAGGTTTCGAGCCACTTCAACGGCTTTGTCAGGGGTGTCCGCAACAATCCCTTCCTGAATACGTACCCCGTATTTTTTCAGGATGCTTTTGCCTTGGTATTCGTGAATATTCATGTGTAATTGTAGTAAATTGGTATTTTCACGGCAAATTAACGAATAATTCAAAACGACGGATAGTTTTACACGCCTTTTATAGAAGAAGCACAGGATACTGACATTGAATTAATCGTTTGATCATTAATTAACAACAAAATATGGCATTATTGATGGCGAAGGGAATAACCCGTACCTATGGATCATTAAAAGTTTTGAAAGGTATTGACCTGAGTATCCAACCGGGAGAAATTGTGGCTATTGTGGGAGCCTCGGGCGCAGGTAAAAGTACTCTCTTGCATATCATTGGTACGCTGGATCGCCCCAACAGTGGGCAGGTATTTATACAGGATACGGATATTTCGGGGCTAAATGATAAGTCGCTGGCGCAGTTCAGAAACGAACGGATCGGGTTTGTTTTTCAATTTCATAATCTGCTTCCCGAATTTACGGCGCTCGAAAATGTATGCATGCCGGGTTTTATTGCTGCCAAATTGGACGAAGCGGACATACGCAAGCGGGGAAAAGAATTACTTGGTCTGCTTGGACTGACCGACCGAGCCGACCATCTTCCTTCTCAGCTGTCGGGAGGGGAGCAGCAACGAGTAGCCGTGGCCCGCGCTTTATTGAATCGTCCGGCGGTGGTTTTGGCCGATGAGCCAAGCGGTAATCTTGACTCCCGAAACGCCGAAGATCTGCACCGATTGTTTTTCACTCTTCGTAATGAGCTGAATCAAACCTTTGTGATCGTAACCCATAATGAACAGCTAGCCGAAATGGCAGATCGCCGGCTAGTGATGCGCGACGGCATGATGGAGGATCAGATATAGGAAAAATGAATAACCGGCAGTTCCTAATAAATAGTCGCTTTTTTAGTAAATGTCGTATTTTTACGGGAAAAGAAAATAAAAAAATGGGATATGAGGATTTGATATTTCTTAAATATTGAATTTTTTGGTGAAATGCACAAAAAATTATTTATACTTGTGTGACTTAGCGATGCGATAAGCGTCATAAGTCAGAAGTTTTTCATAACGTTGAGTAAATTAAATAGCCGCCCAATATATTGGGACGGCTATTTCGTTTTACGGCTATGCAGTTGAAATGATGATCGTAAGTTAATCCAGGAATAACTGGGCCCGGGCTACGGTATTTGGTCTAGCATCTATGTTGAGTACTTTAAAGATTTGGTTGGACGAAACAAGCTTAGTGCTGCTCATACGTAAGTTTCCCTTTTCGTCTATTACCCAAATGTTAAGACGGTCTTCTTGGAACCTAAGCTTCTGTTGTAGGTACTGACGGTTCGAAGCCGACAATAAAACAGGTATCTGTACCACTACAATCTTTTCTTTTTTCAAAGTAGTTATTTGCGGGTACAAGATATTCAATTGTTCTTTTAATAGGTGCTGCTGATTCTTGGGGGCATAAACCACTACTAGTTTTTCATCCCAGACTTGCTTGTCTTTTAAAAATCCTGGCAGGGTTGAGCGTTGGGCAAAACCGGTGCTTATGGTGCAGAACAGTAAAAAGAGAATACTGACTACGGGTAGGGTGGAAGTATGTTTACTCATGAACTTGTTACTTTAATATTACGTCAATGTTAAATTACTGTTAAGTTTAACAATTGATCACTGAAATAACAAATCATTTACGTGGTATTTTGGGAAAAGCTACCACAAGGGTACAAAAAAAGGCACAAACCGAAGTTTGTGCCTTTTTTATTTGGGTATTAGGGGAATTACATCATTCCGCCCATTCCGCCGCCGTGTTGCATACCGGCACCACCTTTATCGTCTTCTGGCTCGTCGGCGATCACACATTCGGTGGTCAACAACATTCCAGCTACCGATGCAGCGTTTTCCAACGCCAGACGGGTTACTTTCTTAGGGTCAATAATACCTGCTTCGAGTAGGTCTTCGTAGATATTGTCCTTGGCGTTGTAGCCATAGGCACCTTTACCTTCTTTTACCTTCTGAACAACCACAGAACCTTCGCCGCCACAATTGGCTACGATGGTACGAAGTGGAGATTCGATGGCCATACGGATAATGTTAATTCCGGTGGTCTCATCTTCGTTGTTTCCTTTCAGATCAACAAGAGCTTCAACCGCACGGATCAATGCAACACCACCACCAGCTACGACACCTTCTTCAACGGCGGCGCGGGTTGCGTGTAGGGCGTCATCAACGCGATCTTTCTTCTCTTTCATTTCTACTTCGGTAGCAGCACCGATGTAAAGAATAGCAACACCACCTGACAACTTAGCCAGACGCTCCTGCAATTTCTCACGGTCGTAATCAGAAGTAGTATTCTCGATCTGCGCTTTGATTTGGTTGATACGGCTCTGAATATCTTCCTTAGCACCATCACCATTTACAAGCGTAGTATTGTCTTTGTCGATAATTGCCTTCTCGCAACTTCCTAGGTAGTCCAATGAAGCACTTTCTAGTTTGAAACCACGCTCTTCGCTAATGACAACACCACCGGTCAGGATAGCGATATCTTCCAGCATAGCCTTACGACGGTCGCCAAAGCCAGGAGCTTTCACAGCGGCTACTTTCAAGGCGCCACGAATTTTGTTTACTACCAGAGTAGCAAGCGCTTCTCCGTCTACGTCTTCTGCCAAAATGATCAACGGGCGACCAGTCTGAGCAACGGCTTCCAATACAGGAAGTAATTCTTTCATGGAAGAAACTTTCTTCTCAGAAATCAGGATGTAAGGACGCTCCATCTCAACTTCCATTTTCTCCGTGTTAGTCACGAAGTAGGGAGAAAGATATCCGCGGTCGAACTGCATACCTTCTACGGTCTTCACTTCGGTTTCGGTACCACGCGCTTCTTCAACGGTGATAACGCCTTCTTTTCCTACTTTCTCCATGGCCTCGGCAATCATATTACCAATTTCCTCGTCATGGTTAGCCGAGATAGTAGCTACCTGAGCGATTTCCTTAGAAGTAGAAATTACTTTCTTCTGAGTTTCGAGGTTTTTAACAATGGCAGAAACTGCCTTGTCGATACCACGCTTCAAATCCATTGGATTAGCACCGGCCGCTACGTTCTTTACACCGATGGTGTAGATAGCCTGAGCTAACACGGTAGCAGTAGTAGTACCATCACCCGCTGAGTCAGCAGTTTTTGATGCCACTTCCTTTACCAATTGAGCGCCAATGTTTTCCATGGCGTCCCTTAATTCAATTTCTTTGGCTACCGTAACACCGTCTTTGGTGATGGTGGGTGAACCGAATTTCTTATCAATAACAACGTTACGACCACGGGGTCCTAAGGTCACCTTTACTGCGTCTGCTAATGTATCTACTCCACGTTTGATTTTATCGCGGGCTTCTTGGTCAAAAAATATTCTCTTAGCCATGATGTCTAAATTAATTAATTGTTCTGCTTGAAATTTATAAGGGTAGTCACACAAAAAATGCGTACTCACATCTTAGCCGATAATGGCGAAAATGTCTGATTCACGCATGATGAGGCAATCTTTGCCATCAACGGCCAACTCAGTGCCAGAATACTTACCGTACAGTACAGTATCACCCACTTTCACGGTCATTGGCTCGTCCTTTTTACCTGGTCCAGCGGCAACTACTGTTCCACGCTGTGGCTTCTCTTTGGCGGTATCAGGGATAATAATACCAAAGGCTGTTTTTTCTTCGGCGGGAGCCGGTTCAATCAGAACTCGGTCTGCTAAGGGCTGTACACTCACTTTTTCTTCGGTTAAAGTTGACATAAGAATTAACGTTTTAAATTGTCACATACATAATTTGACACACTACTCGTAGGCACAATCTGTGCCAGGAGAATTTCCTGTCATTTTTTCAGTGTTGGGCTGACATTTTGCTATTTTTAACTATTTTAGAATAAAATCAAGATAGTTAGCGTAATTACCGCAGGATAGTTTTGTAGTTATTCGAAATTGTTTAAATTCTAGTCGGAAATCAATTGTACAGTATCTATGACAAAGCTTTCAAGCCAATGGCTCACTGACGGAATGTTAGATTTTGAATACAAAAAATATGTCTTACTGGCATATTTTCAGCACGTGAGAGGTCAATTCAGGGATCAGATGTTGTTTCCCCATTTGCCCCATTTGCGTGATCATTATTGCAATAGTGTGAATTTTAAAGAATCACGACACTCTCTGAAAGCTAAATTTCCGAAAGATCTGACGGGTTTCGATCCCTCTGCGCTCCGTTTTATTTATAAGGAGGCCTACGAAGAAAACTCACATCTGGAAGAAATCGATGATATCCTCGAATTTGCGATACCGCAGTTTTCTGATTTGATGCAGGAAGGACAGGAGCGCTACCAGGCAGTGGAGAAAAACTTGTCGATTTCTCCCGTAGGTATTATTCCCTTACGAACCGAAGAGGGTTATTTATTTATCCATCAAAACATCAGTCGGGAGACTGCCATTTACCGATATCAGGTTACACTTTTTGATTCCAGACGAGAGAGAATTATTCAGATTCATCCGGTTGATACCATACATAAGAGCCTTTCGACGACTTTTGAAAACCTGAAAATAGCCCTTACCAAGAAATATACGCAGTGGCCCAATCCGGCTACCTACATTGTGGAGTCGCCCAGAGAGTATCCGTTGGATGAAACACTGCTGCCAGCCGCTAAACTCTTAATGAGCCGTTACCTGAAAGCGAGCTAGTAGGGGATACGATTTGTAATAAAATGAGAAAAGCCGCTTCGGGCATCCGGAGCGGCTTTTCTCATAATTATTTTTCTATTACTTATTCTCAACGGGAGCTGGAGCAACGGGCGCTGGCGTAGCTGGTGCCGGAGCAATGCTACCACCGGGAAGGGCACTATTTTGAGCCTTCTCAATATTAACGCTGTTTACGCCTTGATCAGCAGTAGAACCTTCGCCTACCAAAATGTAAGAAACAAGGGAAATAACCATAATGGCACAAGCCATACCCCATGTTATCTGCTCTAACAGGTCGGTAGTTTTCTTCACGCCAAACATTTGACTGGTACCACCACCGCCAAATTCACTTGATAACCCACCACCTTTTGAGTTTTGTACTAGAACTACTAGGATTAACAGTACTGCAATAATTGCTACTAAAATAATAAGGGCCAGGTACATATAATTAATTTAATTTTTTTAATGTTTTCTACTTGGTACTTATCTGAGCCTAATGTCAAATCTTACCGATTGGGATCTAGTTCAGATATTTTTCCCGTAAAGTAACCCTTTTTTTTTGGGTTTTTCAAAATCAGCTTCTCATATATTTTAATTGCCTTGTCAGTTTTTCCTTGATTTACTAAAATTTTGGCTATAGATTCGGTCGTCAGGCCATCCAATGAAACCGCTTGGGTACGGTGACTCAGGTCAACCGGTTGATTGCCTGGATCATTCTTATTGGTTCGAATAGGTCCGATGCGGGGGTCATTCTTGATGAAGGCCTCTATGATTTCCTGTTGCTTACGGCGTTCGTTATCCTTGGGGTTGTTCAGCGGAATTAACTCAATGGCCGGGGTTGGTAGTACCTTTAATCGCTTATGGGTTAATTCTTCTTCGATCACTTTCTCACTCGCAGCCGTATCGTCCAGGGGTAGCTCTTCTGTTAAAGAGGGTTCTGGGGTTTGCTCCTTATCAATTAGGTCGTTGGAAGTGAAGCGATCATCAAAACGTACTAAGGATATTGGTTTTTCGTATCCGTAGGGGGCCGCATTGTCCCGCGACTCGTACCTACTGAGAGAAAAGTCATTAAGACGGTTTAATAATGATTCTGTCCAGCCAAATTCATTTTCAACGAGTCGCCGTAAAGAACCTCGATTGAGGCTGTGGATGGCAGCAAGTGATACTAACTCATCTTTGCGGGGTGAACCAGCCTCGGTAGCCACTTTGGCTAAAAGTGAATAGGTGATCTGACAATAAGGAAAGGCTTTTGCAGTCGCCTCTAGCTGTGCCATGTTACCAATGCCAATATCGAGGGGATTGGTAACCCAATAGGCAAAAGTTTCTTTGTCGACAGTACTCATGTAGGGTTTTCCAATGGATTTTTAATGAATGAATTTACGAGTAAAGTTACGAAACTACCAGTCAGCGGCGGATTTATTGAAAACATTTTGTACGATCTGATCTAAGATAATGGGTAGAAGTCGTGCTTCATTCTGATTCAGAGTTTGTTCCTGCGGGAAGTCAGCGTAAAAAGAAAAAGGTTGGTCAAAATTCTTCGTTTCATCCTTATTGTTCGTGTATCGAATTTGAACCGTTACGTTCAGCCGGTTAAAACCGGCCTGATCATTAGCGGTAGGGGCCTGCGGGGTTACGTCGTAGCCCGTCAGGGTACCTTCCAGAATCAAGTCGCCGCTGCTCGGTAGTAGTGTCAGACTTGTATTCCGTTGAAAATACTCTTTTAGCTTTTCGTTGACCTGTAAAGGTAGGTTGGCCGGTCCACCCGCTACTCCAGTACTAAAATTAATGACCGTAAATGTCTTGATATCTGGGGATAGGTTCGTGCCCGTGAAGGAATATACCCCACAACCACTCGAAAGGAGTGAAAGAGCTACGATAAAAAAACAAACGCTGATTCCTTTCATAGGTACTAACTTGATAATAATTTTACTTCCTGAACGAATTGATAGACAGCCAAGTATATTTGGGCCTTCATCATTCGTCGATGTCGTATTGTTTAATTTTTCGGTAAAGGGTACGCTCCGAAATACCTAACGCTTGGGCCGCATACTTGCGTTTATTATTATTCTTGCGTAAAGCTTTGATGATCAAATCTTTTTCCTGGTCCTCCAACGAAAAAGACTCTTCCTCCTCCGAAACATGTTCAACATCTTCAATTTCTGAACGAGCCTCCGAGTAGCGGTCGAGGTCAACTACCCGTTCACGGGGTGGTGCTAGCAAACGAGAGGGTTCGGTAACGGGTGGGGTAGGAGTAGCCTCGGTAGCATTAATGTTATCGAATAACTCTTGATGATTTTCTAGAATCTCGTGCCCGTATTGTTCATTTTTCAGTACTTCCCGAACGAGCTTTTTAAGCTCATTGACGTCACGGCGCATGTCAAATAGAACCTTATAGAGTAATTCTCTCTCTGAAAAAGACGAATTACCCTCTTCTGCCGCTCCCAAAGTAATGAGAGCTCGGCGGCGTGGCGAAGGATTTATAGGGTTCAGGTATCGATGCATGGTGTCTGCATTAATAGGCTCTTCCTTATTGGTCTCCAGGATAGTTATCTGCTCGGCAATATTTTTTAACTGCCGGATATTGCCCGGAAATTCGTAGCCAATAAGTATTTCGCGGGCATCAGTTGATAAACGTACCGGTCGAGTCCGGTATCTTTCGCCAAAGTCATTAGTAAATTTCCGGAAAAGCATAAACACGTCTTCACCCCGTTCGCGCAAGGGAGGCACAAAAATGGGTACTGTATTGAGGCGGTAGTACAAATCTTCCCGAAACTTACCATTGCCAACGGCATCCCGTAAGTTTACATTGGTAGCTGCCACTACCCGAACGTCGGTTTTCTGAACCTTAGACGCACCTACCCGGATGTACTCACCGTTTTCGAGTACCCGGAGGAGTCGAGCCTGTGTGCTTACGGGCATTTCCCCGATTTCATCCAGGAAAATAGTACCTCCGTTAGTGGTCTCGAAATAGCCTTTCCGGGCATCTAATGCCCCGGTAAATGCACCTTTTTCGTGCCCAAATAGCTCAGAGTCAATAGTTCCTTCTGGAATAGCTCCGCAGTTAATGGCAATAAAAGGGCCGTGTTTACGGCTACTGAGGCTATGTATTATTTTAGAAAATGATTCTTTACCGCTACCACTTTCACCCGTGATCAGGACGGTCAGGTCGGTGGCGGCGACCTGCATCGCTACGTTAATAGCGTAATTGAGCCCAGGAGCGCTTCCGATGATCCCGAAGCGGTTTTTGACAGCCTGTATTTCGGATAAATCCATGGATAGTCTGTTGAATAGTAGAAAGAAAAAATGTTGTGGATTATATAGTACGCCGTATCAGGCAATAACTTCTTCAACAGTGTGGCCGATCAGCGTGGCGGCGGTACATTCTGTAACCATCACCCGCACATAATCACCTTTCTTGAAATTCTGACGGGGAAAAATGACGACTTTGTTTTGGTCGTTTCTGCCGAACAAATGTTCTTCCGAACGCTTTGAAGTACCTTCTGCCAATACTTTGTGTATTCTTCCAATCAGGCGCTGGTTTCGCTCCAACGATATTTTTTGTTGAAGAGCGATAATCTCGCTTAGTCGGCGGTGCTTGATTTCATACGGAATATCGTCAACCAGCTTTTTGGCCGCCGGGGTACCCGGACGTTCCGAATAGGCAAACATATAGCCATAATCGTAGCGAACGTACTCCATCAGGGTGAGCGTATCCTGGTGTTCTTCCTCCGTTTCGGTACAGAAGCCGGTAATCATATCGTGCGAAATACCACAGTCTTCGCCGAGAATAGCCCGAATACGGTCGATTTTCTGCACGTACCATTCCCGGTCGTAGGTACGGTTCATGAGTTCAAGAATCCGGCTGTTACCACTTTGAGCAGGAAGGTGGATATAGTTACAGATGTTGTCGTACTTTTTCATGGTTAAAAGTACCTCATCCGTAATGTCCTTAGGGTGAGAGGTACTAAATCGTATTCTTAACTCCGGACTCACCTGCGCTACCATTTCGAGTAGCTGGGCAAAATTAACTTCTTCAACTTCCTGATCTTCCGTCTTTGGAGACTGGTATTTATAACTATCTACATTTTGCCCGAGTAGTGTCACTTCGCGGTACCCGTCCTCAAAAAGTTTGCGGGCCTCTTTTATGATTGAGCGGTGATCGCGACTACGTTCCCGACCCCTAGTGTAGGGTACCACGCAGAAGCTGCACATGTTGTTACAGCCCCGCATGATGGATATGAAGGCGGTAATGCCGTTAGAATTAAGGCGAATGGGGGAAATATCGGCGTAGGTTTCTTCACGGGAAAGAAACACATTGACCGCTTTTTGACCGGTTCCTGCTTCTTCTACCAAACGTGGTAAATCACGGTAGGCATCCGGTCCGGTCACAATATCTACCATTTTTTCTTCCTCCAAAAGCTGTGCTTTCAAGCGCTCGGCCATACAGCCCAGCACTCCGATCATCATACCGGGTTTTTTCTTTTTCAAGTGCTGAAGCTGTTTCAACCGGTTCCGTACCTTTTGCTCCGCATTATCACGGATGGCACAGGTATTCAGGAAAATCAAGTCAGCATCCTCCGCAGAGGAAGTGGTGGCAAAGCCAGCTCCCCGCATCACCGATGCCACGATTTCACTATCAGAGAAGTTCATCTGGCAGCCGTAGCTTTCAATGAATAGCTTCTTTTTATTGATTGCAACTTCCTCCTCGCTCACCTTTACTACTTCGCAAGCTTCTTTATCGGTCTCGGTTAATATTTTCAATGACTCAGCAACACGTTGTTCCATTTCTTAGTACGATGTACCGTTTTATATAGTTTGAGTTAATCATTAACTTCTCTGTGGGAAGAAATGATTAGATATTTTATTAATTTGAATCTAAATAGAGGACAAAAATACAAAAGAATGTTAGAATTACTGACAAAGTGGCAGAGTCTTCTGTAAGTTTATTCATTAGAAGGGATATCCTACTCCGAGATTGAAGTTGAGGTAGTTGTTCTGACTGGGGCTAAAAGGCTTTTTCCAATTAAATTCATTCAGGACAAATTTTTGGAGGTAGGGGTCGTATACTTTCAACCCAAAGTCGAACCGAAGAACAAAGTAGGATAAATCATACCGGATTCCTGCCCCGGTACCGACGGCAATCTGACGGCCGAATTCCTTCCATTGAAAATCACCTGGGGTGTAGCTATTGGTGGATGATAATGACCAAACATTGCCCGCATCTAGGAATATAGCGTAATTAACATCCCCAAAAAACTCAAACAGTCTGCCGCGTAGTTCCAGATTGCCCTCCAGCAAGAACTCACCGGGAGCTTCTACCGAGAAATTACTTGGTGTGAGACGAGGCGCGGCCGATCCGGGACCAAGCCGGCGGGGAAGCCACGCGCGCACGCTGTTGGAGCCACCGGCAAAAAAGTACTTCTCGTAAGGAGGTACCGAATTTACTCCGTAACTCAATACACTACCCGAATTAATCCTGGCGACAACTGATGTACGGGTACCTACCGGCCAGTAGCGACGATAGTCAAAGTTCCAACGGAGATACTGGAAAAATTGTAGTTCGCCGAAGGTGTTTTCGATTAACCGCTGCTGTCCGGGGAATAAATTAATGCTTGTCCCGCCTGATTCCAGGGCAACCCGAATATACTGTGCCTTTTTAGGCAGCCCCAGAAAGGAGTTGGTATTATAAACAAAGGTAAAGTTGATGTCGGAAACGAAGGAGCGCCGGAAGCTATTGACGAGGTTAATCCCCTGACTTTGCAGGGAAGTGAGCAGGCTATCAAACTCTGGCGCCAACCGGGTTGTATTCAGTATATTTAAATCTAATAATGAAAGATTAAAAAACGTAGTAGGTGACGGTTGGAGGGAATACGTCATGGCTGCTTTAACGCTGGTACGGGTGTATTCCGGACGGTTTACGAAGTTCAGTCCTAAGCCTACCTGAGTACGGGGGTTATAGTTACCGAACCGGTATCGTATCCTTCCCGCCGGAATAAGTAGTTGAGGAAAAAGCAAGGAAGTATTTAGGCTAAGTTCCTGACTTCGATACAGTTTTCCATCGTTAAAGCCCGTTACGGCTTCAATTCCTCCGCGAAGGTTGGCCTCAAAGTTTTCCAATCCTTGAAAGATATTTCTGATCTTGTAAGAAAGGTTGGCAAAAGGGCCGGGCGCTTGCTGAAGCTGAATTACGTTTAGACCGACATCGGCAGATAACTGGTATTTATCGAGTGGAATCGCTCGGAAGTAGCTGCGTAGACCCTGTGAGGTTGTATCAAAGCCGTAGTTTACAAATCGGAATTGGTCCGTTAGAGAAAGCTGACGCTGAGTTTCCCTTTCCCTTTGTTGGCTGTACAATTGCCCGGGTCTTAGTTGGAGCTTACTATTCAGAATACGGGGTGAGAATCGTTTATCGGTAAATACATACCTTATATCCTGATAAAACGAAGTGTCATTCTTGAAAAGTGAATCTGGTAAACCACTCGGGGGTAAAACCTCAAACTGAACTGACTCGACGGTGTAAGGCTGAAAGGGTTTTCCTGATGTGGGGTTATCCAAGCGCATGATTACATCAACCTGCTTGTATAAACTGTCGGTTTTTGGAGAAGAAATGGTATCATTTACCAAAAAATTAATGTACTGCCGGGAAAACCCGTAATAGCCATTGTTACGGAGTTGCGTTTCGATTCTGATCCTCTCTTCTTCAAATGAGGTACCCCGGTAGCGGGCCTCCGGGATCAGCGCTGATTTATCTTTACCCGATGATACAATACTATCGACGCGTTGATCAGCAATGCGGTAGTGTATGTTGCGTAGTAGCGTAGGGCGATTTTCCTTTATTTCGTAGGTAACTCGAATCCGACGAAAAGAGGTATCGGTCGTTGTTGTTACCTGGTTTTCAAAAAAACCGTTGTTAAAAAGATAGCCTCGAATTTTCTCGGCGTTTTTTACCATATTTTGTTCTTCAAAATAAACTGGTGGCTCGCCGAAAATTCGCATAAAGTCATTGCCTTCTTCTACCCGGCGCCTTGCTTTGCTTATTTTCTTACCATACCGCCGCTGAATTCTTTTGAGTTCCTTTGGGTTATTCTCGTTCAGTTGAACTTGGTTCTGGTATTCTTGCTGGATCTGGTTTAATTTGCGCTGTTGCTCATCTTTGTTGTACGTGACCTTGGCCGCCTGGTAAAAAGCCAAATAAGGATATACCGGCAGACCAAAAAAACGGCGATTGGGTTTTTGTGGAATCAGAGCTTCCAGCTCACCATTTTTGATGATTTGGTTGTCCTTGAAAACGGTTGTTCCAAGGAGGTACCGTTTTTGGTCAGCAGATCTCTGACGAGTACATCCCGTTACCACCGCCAATAGGACGAACAATAGACTGAATACAGAAACGAAATGTGATTTATTCAATGCTCTCAAAAAATCAGATCAAATATATAAATTCGCTGAAAATCAAAAAAATTCGGCAGCAATACCAAGCCTTTATCGTAGAAGGCACCAAGAGTGTTCTTGAACTACTAGACTCCGATTACGAGGTTGAATTAGTAGTTGCTACGGACGAGTTCATGCAAAAATACGGAAGAATTCGGTCTCCCCGCACTACTCAATGGATTATGGCTTTGCCGGCCGAAATGGATCGCCTAGGGGCCTTTCAATCGAATGACTCGTGCCTGGCCGTAGCAAAAACGAAAGAAAACAGCTTTTTGTGTAGTAATGAGTCAGAATACGCCCTGATGCTTGACGATGTCCGGGATCCGGGAAACCTCGGTACTATACTGCGAATTGCGGATTGGTACGGAATTGCCAAAATTATTTGCTCTGAAAATACCACAGATGTCTATAACCCGAAAGTAATTGCGGCCAGTAAAGGTTCATTTACCAGAGTGAAAGTCTTCTACACTGCCTTACCTGAGTTTATCAAAGAGCATTGTACCGGTGCAGCGCTGATTGGCGCGTTTTTAGGAGGCGAATCACTCTACGAGTACAGCTTTCCAAAGGTAGGAGGTTATATAGTGATGGGTAATGAGTCGCAGGGAATCGGCGCGGAGGTAGAAGCTTTTATTCAAGACAAAGTAACGATACCAAGATTTGGCGAAGCCGAATCTTTAAACGTAGGAATTGCAACTGCCATTTTGTGTGACCATCTCAGAAGACAGCAATGTAGAGGGTAATTCCTTAACGTACTCTTTGATAGGGTATTTAGTAACGATTAAAAAATAACTTGGTAAAATTGCTTTTCACCTCACGACTAACTTACATTGATCAGCGAAGACGAAATCAGATATTACAGTCAACTGGACGAGCGCCAGCATCGGGTTTTCCTCGGCTTGAAAGCCAAGTCGCTGGGAAGCAGCGGTGTGCGGGTCGTTAGCGAGGCCTTTGGCGTTGATCCCAAGACCGTGCGCAAGGGGAAACAGGATCTGTCGGTTCTGCCTGACGAGCCGCCCCGGCGGGTGCGCCAGGCGGGAGGGGGTGCAAAAAAAAACTAGAACGGCACCCCGAGTGGCTGGAAGCCTT
>Ga0209390_10002971_pt1 | contig 28551 bp, 12 predicted proteins | sample BON01_FD_187212 | JGI IMG/M metagenome (GOLD analysis project Ga0209390, IMG submission 187212) | Freshwater microbial communities from Lake Bonney liftoff mats and glacier meltwater in Antarctica - BON-01 (SPAdes) (version 2) | ecosystem: Environmental > Aquatic > Freshwater > Ice > Glacier...
CCCCCAAAACATTCCAAACAACGACAACAACCCACACGAACCAACAACACACACACACACACACACACACAACCACAGCGACAGCCCCTTTGTGGCGAACAACAACGCGGGCGGCGGCTTCGTCGGCGACCGCGACCGCATCCGCCTGCACACGGTCGAGTTTGAGTCGGCCGAGTCGTCCGGCGCCGTGTGCGGCGACGGCCACATCGCCCACATCGACGACGACACGTGCATCGTGCTGCCCGAGTGGGCCATCCGCGCGGGGCCCCGCCGCAGCATCTACTTCGACCCGGCGCAGGTCACCGCCGCCATCGTCACGTGCGGCGGCCTGTGCCCGGGCCTCAACGACGTCGTGCAGAACGTCGTCTACACGCTGACCGACTATGGCGTGCCCGAGGACCAGATCCTGGGCATCCGGTACGGCCTGCGCGGGTTTTACGAGCGCGACAACAAGCCGCTCACGCTGACGCGGCGGTCCGTGGACGGGGTGCACCTCAAGGGCGGGACGATGCTGGGCACGTCGCGCGGCGGGGCCAACATCCAGGAGATCGTGCGGCGCATCGACCTGTGGGGCCTCGACATGGTCTTTGTGGTCGGCGGCAACGGCGGCAACGCGGCCGCCGACGCCATCCAGCTCGAGGTGGAGAAGCAGGGCCTGCCGTGCGCGGTGGTGGGCGTGCCCAAGTCGATCGACAACGACATCCTGCTCGTGGACCGGTGCTTCGGCTTCGACACGGCCGTCGAGGAGGCGCAGCGCGCGCTGCTGGCCGCCAAGGTCGAGGCCACGTCGGGCTACCGCGGCCTAGGGCTGGTCAAGCTCATGGGCCGGCACAGCGGCTTCATCGCCATGACGGCGTCGATGGCGTCGGGTGTCGTGGACGCGTGCCTGATCCCGGAGGTGCCGTTCACGCTGCCCAAGCTGCTGGAGCACGTGGGCGGCGTGCTGGATCGCAAGGGGCACTGCGTGGTGTGCGTGGCCGAGGGCGCGGGGCAGGACATTGCCGCGCTCGGGGGCACGCCCGCGGGCGGCGGCGGCGGCGGCGGCGGCGGCGGCGGCGGCGGCACCAGCGCGGCCGGCAGCGCGGCGCCCGGCGCCAAGACCGACGCCTCGGGCAACGCCATCCTGAGCGACGTGGGCATCCGGCTGCGCGACGTGTTCAAGCAGCACTTCAAGGCCGAGGCCGACGTCAAGTACATCGACCCCTCGTACATCATCCGGTCCATCCCGACCACGTCCAACGACCGCATCTACTGCAAGGTGCTCGGGCAGGGCGCCGTGCACGGCGCGTTTGCGGGCCTCACGGGCGTCACGGTCGGCCTGGTCAACACGCACTACGTCTACCTGCCGATCCCGGCCATCATCCAGGCGCCGCGCAGGGTGAACCCCAGAGGAAGAAGGTGGAACCGTCTGATCACATCCAACAATCAACCAAATTTGTCTTGACCAATCGCGGCGGGCCTTCCACCGCAAGCGGCGCAACGTCGAGCTCGCGGCGGCGGCCGCGCGCGCTCGGCTGGCGGCGGCGAAGGCAAAGGCGGGCGGGCGGCGGCGGCGGCAGGGGCGGCGGCGGCGGCGGCTACGGGTCCTGGTCGACGGGCGGGCGCGGGCGCGGCGGGCGCGGCGGGCGCGGCGGAGGAGGCGGCGGCTCGACGCCCGGCAGCACGGGCGGGCGCGGGCGCGGCCGCGGGCGCATTGGGCGGCCCCCCGGCCGAGGGCGCGGCGGCAGCGGCGGCGGCGGCGGCGGCCTCGGGCGCGGGCGCGGGCGCGGCGGCGCGTCTCCCGGCGGCGGCGGCGGCGGCGGCGGCGGCGGCGGCGGCGGCGGCGGCGGCGGGCGGCGGCGGCGGCGGCGGCGTGGGCGGCGGCGGCGGCGGCGCGGGCGGCGCCCCCCTTGCCGGCGGGGGCGGCGTCATGCTTCCGCCGCTCCCCCCGCGCAGCAGCCTGGGCGGCGCGCCGGTGGCGGGCTCAGCGGGCGCCGCCGGCGGCGGGTTTTTGTACGCCATGCGGCGCCTATCCGCCACGGGCGCCCCCCAGGCCGGGAAAAAAGGCGGGCGGCGCCGCGAGGAGGGCCGAGGGCTGCCGGCGCCTTCGCCGGCGGCACGCGCGGCGAAGCTTGAAAAGATATCTCCTGCGGCGCGCTGTGCAACAACTCATGAGATTGAGCGACTCAAGCCTCGCTTGCCGGATGATTGCAACTCGCTATTAGGGAGTGGAACCTGAGGCCTCAGCGCGTTTGTCTTTCGGAAATTGGACACCGATCCTCCTCTTCTTCTTCTTCTTCCTCTTCTTCCTCGCAAAGCCCTCCCTCCCTGCACAATCTCCGCACAGCCTCCGCCGATGTCCCTCCTCGCCTCACAGGACGGCGTGGGGGACGCCTGTGCCCTGCACGACTGCGCCGCTCGCCCGAGTTCCGGAGGCACTTCCGCAACATGCTTGAGATGAGCGCGACGGTCACCTACAGCAACGGCGGCAAGATCATCCTGCGCGTCGGCGACTACTCGCGCGACTGGACCCCGGGCCAAGGCGGCAACGTCGTTCGGCCGCCGCCGCCGCGCGGCGGCGGCGGCGGCGGCGGCGGCGGCGGCGGCGTCACTGCCGCGGGGCCCTGCGTCGTCGTCGAGACGCGCGAGCACGCCGCTAGCCCGCCGCGGGCGAGTTTGCGCAGCTTGATGGGCGCCCCCCGCAGCAGCAGGTGCTACACCCACAAGTCGTGTGGATACGTCTTCTCGGCAGTTCTCGGAAAGCACGCGCTCCCGGGCGGCGACGGCGCGATCTCGGCGCTCGCCCGCGCCTCACGTTCGCGGGCCGGAGGTTCTTGGGGGCGTCGGGCGACGTCACCAACGAGGGCCGGGTTTCGGTGCACACCAAGGGGCGGTGCTACGCCACCCTCGATTGCCCGCGCGAGCTCGCGCGCTTCGTCGGGGCCGGGCGCCTGGGCGTCACGCTCGCGCCCGACGTCGACCGCAGCTTGGAGGGGCAGGAGCTCGATACGGTCGCGCGGCGCGACGACGAGCTCGGGCGCCTGCTGTGCGCGCTGCAGCGCTACTACGTCTTGCTGGGGTGCTGCGGCGGGGTCGGGCTGCCCGACGCCCGCCTGAACGAGCCCATGTCGCGCGCGCTGCTCCGTGTGGGCGACGCCATTGCCCAGAACGCCGACGCGGCGCTGGCCGAGGCCCGCGCGGGCCGCTTCTCCCCGCCGCTGCTGCTCGGCGCGCGCCTTGCGCCCGGGGACTACCTCCCGGCTCGGCAAGCGAGCGGGTCTCTCGTGCCGCGCGCGGCCGGCAGCGCGCCTGCAGTGGCGCACCTCAAGGGCGTGATGTGCGTCAACAAGAGCCAGGGCTTCGCGACGACGGGCGCGTCGGCCTCGGATCGGCCTCGCGTTTTGCGCTCGAGCACGCGGGGCGGCGGCAGCGACATCTCCCTCACGGCCCCTGACCACGAGGCCCTTCAGGCCGTCGCGCCGCTCGTCATCGCCGCCTGCACGCGCTCTATGCTGTGCAAGACGCGCTTGCCTCGGTGCGCGCGCGCGCCGGGGGGGGGGCGGGGGCGGCGGCGGCGGCGGCGCCGGCGGCGGCCGGGGCGAGCGGCGGCGCCGGCGTTGGCGGTGGCGCGGGGGGCGGCGGCGGCGGGCACGCCTGGCCAGGCGTGGGGGTGGAGGGCTTCTGGCTGCGCGAGCCGTCGCGGGCGCAGCAGCAGCAGCAGCAGCAGCAGCAGCAGCAGCAGCAGCAGCAGCGGACGCGGGAGCGGGCGGCGGCCGCCGCCGCCGACGCCGTGCTGCTGCAGGCGATGACCAATGAGGAGCGGGTGCGCATGCGCATCGCACTGCGCATGGCGGGCATGCCCCCGGGCGTGGTCGTGCCGCCCTCTTCGGCTGATGTGCGGTCCAACGTGCAGCGCGTGTTTGCTGACGGGCTGGCGGCCAAGTTTCCGGACGAGGTCGCCTCGTACCTCGGCCGCCTGCAACGCCGCGCCTCGGAGCGGGCGGGCTACGCCGAGTACGTGCAGGAGGAGGGGGAGGAGGTCGAGGAGCAGGAGGGACAGCAGACCGCGGCCGGGCGCCGCGTGGCGGCCGCCGTCCGCGACGCCGAGGAGCCCCTCCGGGACGCCCTGCTGTGCAACGCGTCGGGGAGCAGGGACATGGCCCTCGTCGCGCTGGCAAAGTGGCAGCTCGCGGCTGGCGGCGACGACCTCGCCGTGCTCGCCGTCAGCTATGCGCTCGAGGAGGAGCGCGAGCGCCCGGACCTGTCGATCATGGAGCGCACGCGCCGCTCGGCGGCGGCGGCGGCGGCGGCGGCGGCGGCGGCGGCGGCGCTGCCGCGCGGCGGCGAGCTGCTGGACGCCGCAGCCCGCCGTCGCCGCGCTCGACGACGCCCACCGCCGCACGGGCGTCGGCTTCGACGTCGCGCACGCGCTCGCGGCCGAGGGGATGGCGCGGAAGTTTGTGAAGTGGCAGAAGCCGGTCTACCTGCTCATGAACAAGCTGCTTTCAGCGGACGGGTCGATCGTCTCTGGGCACGGGGGGGCCAGTGGCGGCGTGGCGGCGTGCCAGGAGCGCACCCTTCACGGCCTCTCGGCGTGCATCGCGCAGGAGCTTCCTGGTGCCCACTTTCTTTGGCACACAAAGTGGCCTTTGGCGGATTCCGTGCGCATGCGCGACTGGGCGTCCGAGCTGCGCGATCTCGCGATCGTGGTCCACGACTCTGGCGCGATGGCCGACGTCGGCGCCCTTCTCGAGCGCTGCGGCCGGCCGCCCTCTCGGCGGCCGCGTGGCCACCCGCCGCTCTCCTGGGTGTCCCCTCGCCCGCTCTTCCACCCGCCGCCTCCGCCGCCGCCCGTCGCCCTAGCGTTTCCAGTTCGCGGCGGCCGCGACCGCGGCGGCGTTCCAGGGGGGCGGGCAGGGCGCGGCGGCCACTGGCGGCGGCGGCGGCAGCGGCGGCAGCGCGGGCGGCCCCGGGGGCGGCGGAGTGGGCAAACTGACGCGCGCGCCGTCGGCGCCGTTGGGCGTTCCAGGGGGGCGGGCAGGCGCGCAGGCGGCGGCGGCGGCGGCGGAGGCGGCGCCTCTTGGGCGCATAGGCGGGCGGCCGAGCTCCGGCGGTCGGCCGCGCGCGGGTGGCAGGCGCTGGTGCCGATGCCCGAGGAGGAGGGCGAGGCCCGGGCGGAGGCGCGCGCGCTCGAGGCGGCGTGCGACGCCGCTGCTGCCGCTGCCGAGGAAGAGGAAGCGGCGGCGGCAGCGGCCGACGGCGAGGGCGGCGGCGCCCTAGCCCCTCGTGGCCTTGCCGTGCCTTTGTCGCCGAGGGCAACGGCGCCACCGCTCTGCCGGACGGCTTCGAGGACGCCGTGCGCGAGCGCTGGGAGGCCCTCGCGAGGCTGCCCCTGCCGCGCGGGCCGTACCAGCTCGTGGCGTTTGAGTGAGAGCAACGTCGCCGCTCGTGCCCCCGCCCCGCGCTCGCCCCTCGCGGGCCGGGCCGGCCCTCTTGGTGACGGCAGACGCGAGCGCGACGATCCTCGCCCCCTCTTTCCCCCCCCCCGCTAAATCTCGGGACGCTGCGGCCCCTTGGCCGCGTGGTTCTGGACCCGCGGCTCAGACACAGCGCACCGACGCCGCGCGTCCCTCTCTTGCTCGTGGGCGGGCAGCTGTTGGACCCATGGATGGCGGGCGGCGAGCGGCGGCGCGCGCCGTCGGCGCCGACAGGGGGAGGCGGGGGAGGCGGGGCCCCCCCCGGGCGAAGAGGGAAATCGTGCCCCCCTCCTCCTCGAGTCTCCCCCCCCCTGAGAGTGCAATCCCTAGGAATCACGGCGCAGTTGCGGCCAGGGCCCCGAACCAGGCAGCGCTCAGCAGCAAACAAATCTGCGAGGCCTCGGAAGACCTGCGCTCTTCGATGTTTGCCGGGCCGACGCCCAGCACGCTGCACGGAAAGGCGTCAAGCGTTACGGAACAATAAGGAGAGAACGATTACCAAATATGTCCAAGGATCGATCGATCGACCGATCGATCGATTTATCACTACGACTTACAGCTAACATCGATGTCGACCGACCGACCATCCGATCTATCTCTTTTTCAACTGCAGCTTGACCACCGGATACAAGCCCCCGTGCGCTTTCATTTCGTACGAGGCGGAAAACGCGCCCGCGGGAAGTTTCCCGGCCATTGTCGCCGCGACCGAATTTGCTCTCGCCACCCGCGCCATGCTCTGAAACTGCCGTGCGCACGTTTCGGACAACGACAGCTGCTCTCTCGACGCCAGAGCCATGTCGGATATGCCCTTGGCACGGTCGAACGACTCCCGGGAGAGCTCGAGCAGCCGCGGGAGCGGCAGGCCCGTGAGATCGATCGAGGCCTGGTACTGCGCGAAAGAAACCGGATCCGGGCGCTCCACCGTCGCGGCAAAGAATCCAAACCGCAGCTCAAACCTCTCGTCCGCGCTCGCAAAGTCACACGCGGTCGCGGGCGCGGCGCCGCAGGCGCTGAGCGCGAGTGACAGCCGGAACAGGCCCTGCGAGAGGGCCCGCATGGCGTCCAGAGTCACCTCTTCGCGGTAATGCTGCTGCTGCTGCTGCTGCTGCTGCTGGTGCTGCTGCTGCTGCTGGGGCCGGGCTGCCACCAGGACGGCCCGGGCTTGCGAGGCGTTGGCCAGCAAGTAGTCGACGTACCACAGGAGCATGGGCACCTCGCTCGGCTCGTACAGCTCGAGCTCGAACCCGAGGAGCACGTGCGAGGCCATGCTCCAGGCCGTCTCCTTCTCGACCCACGTGGCCAGAGGGCCCTGAGGGTCGTCCTGGGCCAGGGCGCGCCAACGCCAGCCGCCGGTCACCAGCTTGGCGCCGGCCAGAGGGCACGCCTCCGCGTTGAGCGCGTGCTGGTAGAGATTGGCCATGTCCTCGCACCCGCGGCGCAGCCGCCTGCGCTGCCGCGACCGGTTGAGGAGCGTGGCCTGCACCCAGTTGCCAATGGCGATGACGGCCTGCTCGAGCAGCGTGTCCATGTCGGCCGAGGAAGGGGCCGCGGGCGCGCCGTCGACCCCCGCGGCGGGCACGGCAAACATCGCCGAGTGCAGCATGTCGGCGGAGAGCGCCCATTTTGGCGGCGGGCCCTGATTGCCGCCCTCCCACGACCGCGGGGCCACCTGCAGGTGCAGCGCCGACCTGCCGAGCGACAGCGGCCGGGTGTGCGCGAAGTCCTCGATGAAGTCCTTGAGGGTGGCGAAGCTGCTTTTTGGTTTGGTCGTTGGATCGGTACGACCGATCGCATTTGTTTGTGATAGAGTGAGCAGTCGATCGACACTCGGTTGTTGATCAGCGATCGATTGATCGGCTTTGGGTGGATAGGTCGACCGATCGCACTTGTTCAGAGACAGTGAGCAGTCGGTCGACACTCGTATCGACCGATCGATCGGTGATTGTTTCATTCGATCGATCGACCGGTCGACCGACCGAGATTGATCGATCGATCGCGATCGACAAACCCCTAAAAACACCGCACAAACTCACTCGTCGATCGTCGCCGGGATGGTCGTGACGTGCAGCAGCTCCTTGGCGAGCCGGTCGAAAAAGTCGAGCGCCTCGGCGGTCGACAGCACCTGTGTGGAGTGTTGGAGGGGAAAAGGAAAGCGGGTCGATCGACCGAGTGTGAGAGAAGATCTCGCAGATGCATCGCGCGAGGCGCGCGCGACAATGCCCCTCACAACAAGCGCGCGCGCAACCCCACCTTGAGCTGCCGAGGCGGGGACGGAGGAGTCAGGTGGTTGTTCAAGTTGGGGTCAAAACCGGGGACAGGTCCCGCGCTCTGATCCGCCAGGTCGACGCTGGTCCGCACGCGCGCCACCTGCGCGACGAGCGCCTGCAGCGCCTTGGCGCCGGCGGCCAGGTCGGCCTTCTGCTTGCCCCGGAATGCGGACAGCGACCGCAGCAGCTCGCGCCGGAATAGGAGGCGGTCGGCGAGCGCCTGGGAGACGGGCGACTTTTTGGCTTTGGAGCTGCTGAGCGCGTCGATCTGCTCGTTGAGCGCGTCGCCGCAAGCCTGCGCCGTGCTCTTGCGCCCCTTTTTCGCGTGAGGCGCGGCGTTGGCCTCTGCCGCGGCCGCCTCGAGGGGCAGGCCGCCCAGGTGCACGTTGAAGTCCTCTTCCTGTTGCAAGTATAGTGATTGGTCGACCGACGGATCGATCGATCGATCGATCGATCAATGGCGTTTTGCATCAGGACATGTCGATTTTTCAGGTCGGTCGATCGATCCCGACCGATCGATCGATCCCCGCCGTGGCTCCATAAGCTCACCTCGCACGCGCATCCCTGCATGACGAGGTAGTTGGCCTCCAAGCAGCACTCTTGCACGCCCATGCAAAAAGCTTGCAAGACCGGGTTTTTTTCCAGCCTGTTTTTTTTTTCGTGATTCATAGGAGGAGGAGGGGTGAGAAACGGCCGCCGCGCCCGCTCCACCTCTCTCTTCGATCGGCGCAAACCGATGGTCATCAACACGGTCGTGTCCTTTCCCTCAGTCTCACCCGTCGATGTGCATCATGAACCGCGAGCTGTACACCGTGTTTGCGAGCCCCCCGCCAGAGTAGTGCGTCGCCTCGAGCGCGAGCAGGTGGTCGAGCACGCGCAGCAGGCGGGCGCCGTCGAGCTGCTCGAGCGCCTCCTGCAAGAGCTTCAATGGCTCGTCGCTCTTCGCCCCGGGGAAGTCCATCTTGGCCCCGGGGTCCATCTTTTCGTGCCCAATCTCCATGGCCGACATGGCCTCAAACAGGCTAAACCCGCTGACCTGCAAGAGCTCGCCTCGGGGCGAGAGGCGGCGCGACGCCGCCGCCAGCAGCGAGGCGACGGGCACGAGGCCGCCCATCGTCATTGTGATTCTTTTCCGCAAAGTGAGAGGCAAGGATGCCGCGGTGGCGGTGGGCGGTTGGCGGTTGGCGTTGGGCGGTGGCCGGTGGGCGGCGGGATTTGCTTCGTTGGTTCGTCGGAAGGGGGCCTGGCGAGCGAGCCTGTCGTCGTCGTCGTCGCCGGGCGGCGGCGAGGGCACTTTTCACGAACGCCGATCGCGCCGATCGCCGTCGTCGTCGGTCCTGCGGCTCCCCCGCGGCGGGTAGGGAAGATGACGTCCCTTGAACTGCCGACGTCCCGTGATCACGATCGGTTGCGCGCGCCTGGGGGCGCAGAGACGCGGGGCGCAGATGAAGTCGGGGGACAAAGACTCGCCGAACTACTCACGCGCTGAGAATCGAGCCACAATGACTATTGAGGATAAGCGGTGGCAGTTTGCAAGTGTGACTACGGTTGCGCGAGTGGGCGGCCGTTAATCCGTTAGAAGGCATGCCGCCGTTAGACGGCGCCGCCACTTCGGCTCGTGCGAGACTGCCGACTGCCGACGCGTCTCCCTTCGCCAGAACGGCCAAACGTTCTCCACCTCGCGCCGGGCTGCGCTTTGCCGGCTGAGGGAGAGGGAGAGGGAGACGACAAGCAGGAGACTGATATTTTGCGCTCCAACACACACGATCAAAACAACTCCGACCCCGACTGCTGCGACGACCCCCGCCGCCTCTCCCTCCGCCGCTCCCTCTTTTTGCGGTGGTGCCGGTGGTGCCGCGCGACCCACGCTTTCCTTCGCTCGTCCTGCCGCCGCAAAAAGGCGGCCACGCGCAGCGCGATGTGCGGGTGCGGCGCGAGCGTCGGCTCGTCCTCCGAGATGGACGACAGCAACGAGGCCGCGCGCTGGGCGGGCGACAGGCCCAGCATCGGCGGCGCGCCCCCGGTCCCACAGCCGTCGCCCTCGCCGCCGCCGCCGCCGGCCCCAAACGTGGCGCTGGCCCCGCCGCCGCCGAGCAAGCCGTCGCCGCCGTTGTCCTCGTCGTCCTCGTCGTCGTCGTCCTCCTCGTCGTCGCCCTCGCCGCCGCGGTCGTCGTCCCCGTCGTCGTCGGCGTCGCTGGCGCCCCTGGCATCCCCGCCGCCGCCTCCTCGCGCGCCGCCGCCCCCGGCCCCGGCCCTGCCGCTGCGCCACACTGGCGCGCCGCCGCCCGCCGCGACCGCCTCGCGCAGCCGCCGCAGCGCAGGCGCCTTGGCCTGGTACGCGGCCAGGCAGCGCATCAGCCGCGCGAACGTGATCTCGGGCCACAGGCAGGGCAACACCTGCACCTGCGCGCAGCTCGCCTGCCACACGACAAAGTCGGACAGCCGCTGCTCGCCCGACGTGCGCAGCACCAGGTCGACCGGCGGGCACTCGCGCGTGTGCATGGCGCCCAGCAGCAGGCGCGCGTCCACGTCGCCCGGGAGCAGCTGCAGGTGGCGCAGGCCCGCGCGCACGTCGTCGACCGCCGAGCGCAGCTCGTCGGTCGACGTGTAGGCAAAGCACACGTTGACGACGCGCTTTTTGGGGGTCGCCGCCGCCGCCCCGCGCCGGCGCCGGGGTCGAGGCTGGACCACTGGCGGGGGTGGCGGCTGCTGCAGGTAGCGCTCGCGCTGCTGCGCGCGGCGCATCGCAAGGCGCGATGGCGGCACCTGCTCGGCGCCGCCCTCTCGCGACGGCGGTGACGGCGAGGGCGACGGCGACGCGCCGCCGAGCTGCAGCGGCAGCACGGGCGACGGCGACGGCGAGAGCGGCAGGGGCGAGGAGGCGGGCGACAGGGCGATAGAGGCGTCGAGCGAGCCGCCGCGGGCCCCGTTGGCGCGTGCGAGCGCCGCAGCCGAGGGGCCGTGGGCGTCGTACGGCCCGCTGCTGATGGGCGACGGCAGCGGCAGCGGGCTCGGCTCGCCGTCGAGCGCCTCTGCCTGCGCGTCAAAGCTGCCATCGTCGTCGTCGTCAGAGGCGCCCCGCTGCGGCCCCTCTTTTGCCGGCGCGTGGCCTCCGAGAGCGGCGCCGTCTGAGGTCACTACCGCAAACGCCGCTGCCGCTGCTGCTGATGCTGCTGCTGCTGCTGCTGCTGCTGCAGCTGCTGCGGCCGTCGCCGCCACCGCCACTGCTGCTGACGCGCCTGCGCGCCGCCCCACACCGCCACCACCAAACCCGCTTGTTGCTGCGCCATCGCCATCGTCGCTACTGCTGCTGCTGCTGCTGCTGCTGCTGTACCCGCTGCTGCTGCTCGTGCCGTCGTCGTCGTCGTCGTCGTCGTCCTCCTCCTCCTCCTGCTCGCCGCCGCCGTACGCACGCGTCGCGCGCATTAGGCGCGCCGCCGCCAGCCGGACGCTGGCCGGGGCCGTGTCCAGGTTGCCCAAGATGCGCACCTCGGCGCCGCGCCACGTGTGCCCGAGCAACGAGCGCGGAACCGGCGGCGGCGGTGGTGGGTTTGGGACAGGCGGCTTGGCCCCTCCGCCGCGGTCGCCCCCGCCGGCTCCGTCGTCTGTGCCGCTGGCCTGCGCGCCCCCTCGTGCCTGTTCATTGCCGTTGATGCTGCTGCCGCCGCGTCGGCGTCCGCCCTCGCGCCTTTGCCTCCTGGAAGAGCCCTGGCCTCCGCCGTCGTCCTCCCCGTCCCGCCCCTTGCCGCGGCCGCCGCCGCCGCCGCCCTGCGCGCCTCCCGCGCCGGCCAGCTCGCCATACTTGGCCGCCGCGAGGTCCATGAGGTCGGCGACCTCCTCCGGCGCGCGGCCGTAGTTGTCCAGCGAAAAGGCGTATAGCGTCACGTGCGTCACGCCCAGTGCCAGGCACCACCCGACCGCGTCCACCATGGCCGCGTAGCCCGCGCGGTGGCCGTCGAGCCGCGACGCGAGGCCGCGCGCGCGCGCGTAGCGGCGGTTGCCGTCCATGATAAAGGCGACGTGGCGCGGGATGGGCCCCGTGCGCCGGAGGACGGCGCCTACGGCGTCGCGGTACCAGGCGAACAGGTCCGCCATGTTTGCTCCTGTGAGCGGCGGGGGCGTTGATCCGGGCGGACCGAAGAAGCTCTAGGGAGGGGAGCTCGGTAGGGGACGCCTGTTCTCTGTCGTGTTGGCGTCGTCTCGATGAGCTATCTCTATGGAAAGCCTATGGGAAGCGATGTCTACTATCGGGCGCGTTGTGCTTGCGCTCGGGCGCGGGCGCACTCGTGTAGTTCGTCTCGTCCGCCAGGGCGGCGACGTTTGCTGCTTGGGCGCGTGCAGCGGTTGTCGCCGGCGCACCGCCGACGGGAATTTGCCAATTTGTCTTTGGCGCTGTCGTGACCATGCCTGTTCACGCAGAGAGGCGCGAGTTCAGAGAGTGACACACACACGTACGTACACGCACGCAAACAAACCGGGAGAACCGCTCCGCCTCGACGGCACACAAAGAGGACACGCAAAGGCACAACAAACGAGGACACAGGCGCGAGGACCCTTCTCTCGCTACAGGGCCCGCCTGTTCTCACCTGCGGCTCAGGGGTCGACCGTCAGGGATCAACAACGCGTCGCGGAAGAAGCTGAAGAGACTGGACGTTGGGTGGAGAGACCTCAGGAAAAACTCGAAAGCAAAACAAACGCCGGCCCCCCGCCTTGAACTTTTCGACCCCACGAACCACGCACGATCGACAGACAACACAAAATGGCGCTCTCTCGCACCGTCCGCACAGTCCGCGCGACCGCCGCCAAGCGCCCCCTTGCCCCTTTCCGCGCGACCGCCGGCGGCGGCGACCCCAACGCCTTCCTCCGCATGCAGCAGCAGCAGCAGCAGCGGCGGCAGGAGCCGCAAGCCAACAGCGACATCGCCGTCGGTAGCAAGCACAACTCGCAGTCCGGCCACGCACGCCGGTGGCGCCGCCGCCTCGCGCTCGCCAAGCAGCCGCTGGAGATGCCGCTTGCCGGCGGGGGCGCGCTGTGGCTGCTCGACCGCGACCCGCTGCTGCATGGGGACGGCTTTGTGCTGCGCCGCGCCGAGGACGAGTGGCAGTGGGCGGCGCAGCAGCAGCAGCAGCAGCAGCAGCAGCAGCGAGCGCCGCCCGGGGCCCGCGCGCCGCTGCTGCTGCCGTTCCAGCGCGAGTGCCTCGCGCTCGTGAGTGTGCCCGTCGGTGACGACGAGACCGCCCAGCTGGGCATCGTGCCCTGGCAGGACCCCCGGTGGCAGCAGCAGCAGCGAGACGGAGAGCAGCAGCTGTCGGACGCCGACGCCGCCATGCAGGCGTTCCTGTTCGGCAGCCCGCTGTCCCCGCCGGCCTCCTCCCCCCCGCCCGCGTCCCCGTCGCCCCGCCGCACGGCGCGCGTCCGCTTCACGTGCCGCCGCTGCGGCGCCACCACGCAGCGCCCCGTCAATCCGCACGCCTGGGCGCGCGGCACCGTGTTTGCGACGTGCGGCGGGTGCGGCGTGACGCACAAGCTGGTCGACAACCTCAAGCTCTTCCACGAGCTGGACGGGCCAGTGTTTGGGGGGCCGCTCGGGGGGCGGGCGCCCGTCGGAGGCGCGGACCCCGCCGACGCGGGCCTGCCCATCGTCTCGACCGACTTTCGGCAGGGCAGGTGGTCGGCGGCGGGCGAGCTGGGCCTGCCGCTCGGCCTTCGGTGGCTGGTCGAGGACGACGGCCCGGACGACAACAACAGCAACGGCCCACCAAACAACAACAACAACGGCCCAGGAGCTGCCCGCGGCGAGGCGTGAGCGCTGACCGAAGAGGGTTTTGTATTTTTTGAATCTTTGCGTGGCCCGCCCACCCACCTCCGTACCACCACCAGGAAACAACGCCGGCGCCGCGCGCAGGCTCCTCTTTCGTCCTTGGATAGACGAGCGCGCGCGCGCTGTTGTCACCCCCCTCTATTTATGTTTTTGTATTTGTGTTCTTTGTTTTCCCCCCGTCGTCTTTCGTTTTCGTATTTGCGCCCCCTTTCTTTACGCATCTTTCGTTTTCATATTGCGCCCCTTTCTTTACGCATCTTTCGTAATCATGTAACAAACAATCACTCGCCGCCGTCCCCCTGATCGGCTGTCGCACCCGCTCCCCCTCCGGCCGCCTGGGTAGCCGCCGCCGCTTCGGCCGCCGCCGCCGCCGCCGCTTCGGCCGCCGCCGCCGCCGCCGCCGCCTCGGCCGCGCCCGCGGCCACGGCGCCGCGGAACTCGCGCTTGAGCTCCCACAGGTCCTTGTTGGGCCCGCGCTTGTGCTGCACGGCCACATCGGACAGCGCCTCCTTAAGCCAACCCATCGGCTGCGCCGTCTCGCGCTGCAGCGCGTGCGCGTGCCACAGCGCGTGGCGCTCGAACAGCACGAACAGGCGCGCCTCGAGCTCGTCCCTGTCGGCGCGCGCGGTCGCGGCCGCGTGCACGGCCTGCCGGCGCGCGAGGCCGAAGCGCGCGGCGTGCATCTGCGCCTTGCGCTGGCGCGACCACAGCGGCTCCTCGGCGACGCTGGTCGACGCGAGCAGGGCGCGCGCCTGCCCGGCGTCGTCGATCAGCTCGACCGTGCGCCCGCGCTGCACCGACGCCGCCGTGCGCGCGCGGTTCATCTGGCGGTAGCGCGGGTCGGCGGCGACGTCGCCGCCGCCGCCGCTGCCCGCGGCCACGCCCACGCCGGCGCCGGGGGCCGGGGGCGCGAGCGAGGCGGCGGCGGCGGCGGCGGCGATGGCGGCCGGGGAAGGGCGGGGCAGCGAAGAGGCAGCGGCGGCGGCGGCCGCCGCGGCTTGCGGCATGGCCGCGTCGCCGCCAGCGGTCGCCGCCCCCAGCTGCTGCTGCTGCTGCTGCTGCTGCTGCTGCTGCTGCTGCTGCTGCTGCTGCTGCTGCTGCTGCTGCTGCTGCTGCTGCTGCTGCAGCATCATCGCCACCCGCTGTGCCGAGACGGGCGCCGGCGCGCGCATCGCCGGTCTCGACCCGGCGGGCGCCGCTGGCGCCAGAAGAGAGGCCGCCGCCGCCGCCGCGGGCACAAGGTCGTACTTGTGCAGCACGGTGCCCTCGACGCGCGCCCGCTTGGCGCGCGCAAAGACGCCGGCGGAGGCCGGGGGGCCGGCGGCGGCCGCGCCGTCGGCGCCGTCGGCGCCGCCTGAGCCCGGGGGGGGCTGCTCGTACGACAGCACGCTCATCGAGGGCGCGTCCTCGGACAGCTGCATGCGGTACCGGCGCGGCACGACGACCGCGGAAGTAGGGGTGGGGGCGCGGCCGGGCGCCGCCGCCGCCGCCGCCGCTGCTGCTGCTGCTGCCGCTGCTGCTCGTGGCCCTGGCCCTGCTCCCGCTCCGGCTGCCGCGCCCGCGGCCGCGCCCAGCCCGAGCCCGACCGCCGCAACCCCGGCCACCGAGTCCGCCGCGAGCGACCCCAGGTCCAGCGTCACCTCGGCGCTGCCGTCGGCGCGCGGCACCATCGTGATGCGCCCGAGCACGTCGGGCGGCACGCAGCGGGCGGGCGGCCGCTTGGCGCCCCCGCCCCCGCCGCTGCCCCCGCCGCCGCCGCCGCCGCCGCCGCCGCCGCTGCCCGCGCCAGCGCCGTCCTCCTCCTCGTCCTCGAGGTCGATGTCGTCCTCGTCCACGTCGATCGGCGCCGACGAATGCATGGCGCGGTGGCACGCCAGCGCCCACCGGTCGGCCACGTACCCGGGCACGCGGATCAGCCACAGCTTGCGTTCGGCGGCGCCGGCCTCGAGGCGCAGCGCGGCGGTCGTCGCCTGGCCGCGCAGCAGCGACGACGCGGCCGATCCTGGCCCCGCTGCTGCTGCCGGGCCCGCTGCTGCTGCTCCCGCTGCTCGTCCTCCTGATCCCCCACCTGGTCTTGCTGCTGCCGCCGACGCCATCGCCTCTCGCCGGGCTGGGAGGAGCGGGACGGTCAGAAACAGTGGCGTGTTTGATTTCGGATTGAGGTGATGGGGGGTGCGTCGTGGCGTGGTGTGGCGAGGCGGGAAGGCTCGATTGGTCGTGTTTGGGGGCGGTTGTCGGGTTTAGAGGCGGCTGACGTCGGGTTGGGTTTTGTGTGATGTGATCGAGGGCACGCGCGAGGCCTGGACTGCTGGGCAGAGAGTCTCTGCCGCTGAGACTCCTAATGCAGAGCAGGAGAACCGTTCTTTCCACTTCCATCCCCCGGCACCCGCTCTCTTCCAATCATACTCAACCGGCCCTCCCAACTTGCAGTCGCGCGCGCGCATCGTCCGCCCTCACAAAAGTACCATTTGCGCCGCCATACCATCGATCGGCTCGACAGATCCAAGGCCGCCCCCCACCCGCGCAACGCAATGTTCTACGGCGAGATCATCCACCCGGGCAAGCCCGTGGCCTACGTGCCCCCGCCGGACGACACGCTGCAGCTGCACCTGTCGAGCGCCGCTCTCGCGGCCGACGCGCCCGACGGCGCGCGCGTGTCGCTCATGGTGCGCGCCGGCGACGACGAGCCGGCCGTCGCCCTGTGCACGCTCACGGCCGGGCGCCTCGACACCGTCGGGCTCGACCAGTTCCTCAGCCACTACGCCGAGCTGACGGTCGTGGGGTCCGACGTCCCGGTGCACTTGACGGGCTACTACGCGCCGAGCTTTGACGTGCCGCCCGGCACGGACGACAACGACGAAGAGGACGACGACGATGACGACGACAACGACGATGACGAGGGCGGCGGCGGCGGCGGCGTGGAGGAGAGTTCCGACTCTGAGGATGAGGACTCAGACGGGGAGGATGACGGCGAGGGCGACGACGAGGAACAGGGCAAAGGCCGTGTGCGGCTGACCCGGCGGGAGGCGCGCGCGCTGCTGGCCGCCGCCGGGGGGGATGACGGCGACGACGACGATGAGGACGAGGACGACGACGACGACGAGGAGGAGGACGACGACGGCGAGGACAGCGACGAGGACCCGATGCTCGCCGACCTGGAGGAGGCGGCGGACGTGGTGCTGCGCGCTCACGGCGGCGGCGTTGGCAGCGAGAGCGCGAGCGACGACGAGGAGGACGAGGAGGACGACGAGGACGAGGACGAGGACGAGGACGAGGACGAGGACGAGGACGAGGACGAGGATGGCGACGGGCCCTTTGGCGCGCCGGCGCGGCGCGGCCGCAAGGCGCCGTCGGTCGTGATCGAGGACATCACGTACGCGGCCGCGACGGCGACCGCGGTCAGGGAGGTGGCGGCGGACGGCAAGACAAAGGACGGCAAGCTCAAGGACGGCGGCGGCAGCAGCGGCAGCAGCAAGGCCAAGGAGTCGAAGAAGCAGCAGAAGAAGCAGCAGCAGCAGCAGCAGCCGCCGCAGCCGCAGCCGCAGCAGCCGCAGCAGCAGCCCAAGGCGCCCGGCGCCGGCCCAAACGCTGCCGCCGCCCCCCCGGCGCGCGGCGAGGGCAAAAAGCGCAGCAAGGAGGACGCTCCCGCCGCCGCCGCCGCCGCCGCCACGGAGGCGCCCCCGGCCAAGAAGCAGCAAACGCAGGACGGCGGCGGCGGCGGCGCGGCGGCAAAGGCGCCGCCCGCCCCGACGAAAAAGGCCAACGTGCGCCGGTGGGAGAACGGCTTTGCGATCGAGGACCTGGCCACCGGGCCCCCGGGCGGCAAAATCGCCGCCAGCGGCCGCAACGTGGCCGTGCGCTACACGGGGCGCCTCGGCGCCGCGGGCGGCAAGGTCTTCGACTCGAACGCCAAGCCGGGCGGCAGGCCGCTCCGCTTCCGCGTGGGCACGGGGTCGGTCGTGCCCGGGTTCGACCGCGGCACCATGGGCATGCGCGTGGGCGACAAGCGGCGCGTGACCATCCCCGCGGCGATGGGCTACGGCGCGCAGCGCATGGGGTCGATCCCGCCCAACTCGACGCTGGTCTTTGACATCGAAGTGCTCGGCGTGGAGTGAGTCGGTGGGGGGGGGTCCGCACTGGGGGGGGGCCGAGCGAGAGTGAGGGAGGGAAAGCGAGCGAGCGAGGCGCTTGGCGCCTTCTTGTTTGTTTGGAGGGATTGTCATTCATTATTCTTAACGTCACTTCCCCATGTAGGACGAAATAAACCCGCGTGTGGCGTCTGGTTTACCCAGCAGCATCGTAGTACTACGTGTGCCGGCGGCCCCAAAAAATAAATAATCACTCGAGTCTTGCGGGGGGGAGAGTTGTCACATGAAACGTTTTGTTTTCTATGTTTCGGAGGTCATGATAGAGACGCGAGCTCAATCACCTGTTGGTCACGGCGCTCGCGACTCGGGAAAAAGGGGACATCGGGCCTCAACCCGTGGGCCAGGGTTGGATCCCCGAGGGGGGACAAAAATAGGGCGTCGGACAAGCAGCGTCGTGCAAAGAGAAGGGGGGAAAACGCCAATGCGGTGGGTGCTGCCGAGTTCGGGATAGGCGCAAAAAACAGGGCGTCCTCGTCGCGCAGCGCTCGCGTGTGCGAAACGGTGGCAGCTTGCGCTAGGGACTGTCCGGCCGGGTGGAAAGTGGGGATGTATTTGAGGGAGAGAGGCCAAAAACAAAAAGCGGAAACTCGTCGGCAAACAGCCAGGGCGAAGAGGCCAGATCAGAAACAAAAAATCACATCATCATGCGCCGCAGCAGCCGGCCCAGCCTGGGCGGCGTCGTCGAATAGGTGAGCGAGCACGTGAGCGACCCGCCGTCCGCGGGCAGCGTGACGGTCGCACTGTTGGTCCGCTCCTGCATGCCGCCGAAGCGCACGATCTTGGCCGCGCTCGACGCGCAGGCCCAGCGGTAGTAGCCGTCTTCCGTGAGGCCCTCCTGCGTCAGCGACACCAGTTTCCCGGCCTCGAGCTGCCCGTCGCCCTTGCCCGAGTCGCACACGAGCTTGTTGGTCGCGACCGAGGTACACTTGAGGCCGCTCTCCTGCATCGCCGTCAGCGCGGTCGCCAGGTTGGACGTGACCGTGAGGATGGGCGGCTTGTCGACCACGGACAGGGTGCAGACCATCGTGTCGATAGCCGTGGGCGTCTGCACGAGCGCCGTGAGCCCGCTGGTCTTGGAGACCGGCACGACGACGCCGGACGGGAGTTTGCAGGAGAAGCGCGCGATCGCCTTCTCGCTCATGCCGGCCACGACGAGGCTCGTCAGCGTGTTGGGCGCGGCGCCATCGCACTCCTTGGCCCCATCGTCCTCGGCGGTGCACAGCGTCTTGTCGGCCTGCGCGGCCGTGTAAGTGACCCCGACGCCCGAGACGCCGACGATCTGCAAGAAGGGCGTCGTGGCGGCGGTCACGCTGGCCGTGCACGTCGTGACGGCGCCGCCGAGGATCGGCGTCACCTTGGCGACGCCCGCGTTACCGTTGGTAACGGCGACGGCCGCGGCCGTGCCCACGCCCGGCACCTGTGAGGTGCAGGCCCACGCCACGACCGAGCTCGCGGGGATGCCCGTGACGCCGAGGTCGGTCGGGACGCCCGGCGAGAGGTCGATCGTCCCGGGGCACGCGGGCGCGGCGCTGGCCAAGGCCGCGTCCCGCGCCAGCGAGCAGACCTGCGCCTGGTCGGGCTGCTTGGCCGTCAGCGTCCAGACACCCGACGCGGGCAGGTTGCCCGCCGCCTTGAGCACGAGCACGCTGGTGCGCAGCGTGACGGCGGCCGTGCACGCGACGGTCCCGCCGCCCGTGTTGGCGTCCTTGGCCATCGACACGGTCATCGAGTTGACTACGATCGCGCCCGTGGCCGAGATCGTCTGGGTCAGCTGCGCGTCCTGGCCGTCGGGCGTCTTGCACGCCCACGCGACGGCGTAGCGCGTGACGTCGAGCGCGCCCGTCGTGAGGACGGTCGCGCGGGAGGGCCCGAGCGGCTGCTGCGGGCAGGTGGGCGCGGCGGCGGACGCCGACGCGCCAGACACTTCGAGCGTGCAGGCGCGGCCCTGCGTGCCCTGGCGCGCGCTCAGCGTCCAGGGGGTGGCCGGGGGGCTGGACACGACCGCCGCCAGCGTCAGGACCGGCGGCTTGTTCTCGATCGTGGCCGTGCAGACGGCCGGGTTGCCGTTTTGCAAGGTGTCGGCGACGGCCACGCCCGCGGCCACGGGCGTCGTCGGCACGTCCCGGCCGCCGGCCGCGCACCTCCAAGACACCTTGTACTTGGCCAGGTCGACGGCGCCCGTCGACAGCGTCGTGCGCGTCAGCGGCTTGAGGCCCTCGATGTCGCACTGAGGCGACGCGGCCCGGACGGGCTTGGTGGCCGAGCAGGCCTTGGACTGGTGCGACTGGCGGACGCGCGCCTCGGAGGCGGCGTCGAGCGCGTCGAGCACGGCCGCCGGCCCGGCGAACATGACCGAGACGGGCGTGTCGCGGGCGGCGACCGTGCCAACGCACGAGACCTGGGCGCCGTCCAGGTTGGGGTTGGCGTTGAGCACAAAGTTGGCGCTGTTGGAGAAGGGCAGCTGCACGAAGTCAGTGGCCTCAGTGGTGCGCGCGCCGAGCGGCACGTACGTGCACTGCCAGACGAGCGAGTACTTGTTGGCGTCCAGGGCGCGCGGGCTGAGCGACGTCTTGACGCCCGGCAGCATGCCCTCGCCGAGCGGGCAGAGGACGCCCGCGGCCGCGGTAGAGGGGACGACGCACGTGTCGGACGCGTCCTGCGAGGCGTGCACGTTGAAGGGCTTGGCGCCGGCCAGGTCGACGATCCGGACGCTCAGCAGCGCGGGCAGCGGCTTGACCGTGATGGTGCAGGTGGTCGGCGGCTTGCCGGAGACGGCGCCGTTGGGCGTCGTCGTGACCTTGATGCTCTTGCGCTCCTCGACCTGGGCCTCGCCGTAGGGGGCGCACGAGAACGACACCAGGAACTTGGTGAGGTCGGCGTCCGTCGTCAGCTCGGTCACGACGCCCGAGGCCATGTTGCTGACCGGGCACGAGATCGCGGCGTCCGAGCCGGCGGCCGCCTTGCTGGGGATCGTGGCGACGCACGCCTCGTTCATGCCCTTCTGCATGGCGCTGACCCTGAACACGGTGTCCACCGACGAGCTGACCTTGAGAACTAGCTGGTCGGACTTGATCCCAAACTTGGCCACGCACACCAGGACGGCCTGGCCGGGCGAGGGCAGGGCGGGCGTCGCCGCGTTGCCATTGACGTCCGTCGGCATCGCCTGCGGGGCGGCGTTGGCGCCGCCGCCGCTGCACGACCACGAGAGCGTGTACCTCTCCATGTCGATGTTGGTGACGCCGAGCGCGCCGGGCACACCGAGCGCGAAGGACTTGTCGTTCACGTCGCAGATCGGGGCCATGGGGACAACCTCCTTCGCCGCTGCGAGCGTGCACACCGGTGCCTCCACCTGCGAAAAGACGAGCAGCGCTGTGCCGCGGGGCCCATCGGCGGCCACGGGGACTTCGCTGTCGGCAGCCAGCTGCAGCTTGATGGGCGCGACGATCTCGGCGTGGCTGACGATGGCCGTGCACACGAGCGTCTCCGCGTTTTCCGTGTTGGTCGGGCCGGGCAGGACGATCTCGTGCTCGGGCAGGGGGCTCGTGGTCCCGTCCGAGCAAGCCCAGTCGATCACGTAGTTCTTGACGGCCACGGCGTCGGCGGCGACGAGCTCGGCGTAGTTGGAGCTCAGCTTGACCTTGGTGCCGGCGGCCTTGCGCGTGCCGTCCTCGCTCCCCGGGGCCGCGGTGGACATGGAGGCGTCGCCGGCGGAGCACACGGGCACCTTCGAGCCGGCCGTCGGCTGAGCGACTTCGCAGACGAGGCCCGCCGGAGCCTGAAGGGCGTAGGCGGGGGTGGTGCCGACCGGCGTGTCGCTGTTTTTTTTGTTTTGTGGGGGGAGGAGGAAGGGATGATTTGTTTTGAGGTTGAGGAGACGTGAGGGAAAGGCGGGAGGGAGCGAATGTTTGAGTGAGTTTTTGGCCTCTCCCATGGCTGGGTTTGACGTTTGATTTCGGCTCGCTCGAGTCGCACCGCCGCGCGGCCGCGCGCGCCTTGACAAAATAACTCACGTCACGAGGAGCTTGAGGTTGGAGGGGATCGTTACCCCTCCCGCGGCCAGGATGCGCACGCGCAGCAGCGTCGTTGGCGCGTCGCAGTTGGTCGGCGTCGTCGAGGTGCTCTGCGGCGGCGGGTAGTACATCCACAAGGGGGGGCACGTGCAGGAGAACGCGCCGCCCTGGGCCGGGTCGCCCGTCAGCGATGCGCACGTGCCGCCGTTGGAGCACACGCCTTGGTCCGCGCCGTTGAACTGCCTGTCGTCGCAGTAGTTGATGCACTTGTCGGCCGACGCCGTGGCGGTGCTCGGCGTGTAGGGCTGGTTGCTGGGGCAGGCGGCGCACTCGGGGAGGGTGTTGGGCGAGCCCGTGTACCTGCCGTGGGGGCAGGCCGTGCACGTGGTCCCGTCGGCGAGGTAAAAGCCGGCAGAGCACGCGCACCCGACGCCGATCAGGAACGACCTGTTGGGCTCGGAGCAGGTGCAGCTGCCGTCGGGGGCCTGGGTCGCGGTGCCGTCGCAAAAGCCCTTGGGCGACTGGCAGCAGTCGGTCTGGGTGCAGGTGCCCGACGCGCACGTGGGCGTGCCCGAAAACACGGTCGAGGCGGAGGTGCCGTCGCAGTAGGCCTTCTTGTCGCTGTCGGCGACGCCCGTGGCGCAGGTGGTGGTCTCGCAGCAGCCGCCTTTCTCGCCCTTGGCCTCGTCAAACAGGCGCGACTCGACGAGCCGCGAGGGGGCCGGGCACGCGCCGCCCTTGTACTGGGGGTCGTCAAAGGCGACGCCGCATGTGCGCGTGTCGAGCGCGCAGCAGTCGTCGGAGGTGCAGCGCGCGTTGCCGCCCAGGCACACCCCGGCGTTGTTGAAGACGAGGCCGGACGGGCAGAACGTGGCGCGCTTGTTGACAACGACGCCGCCGGGGCCGTCGCACTTGGTCTGCGCGCAGCACACGCTCGGCGAGCACACGCCGTTGGGGCAGAGGCGGATCGAGTTGAACGACTGGTCTTTGGCGCAGTAGGTCGACTTGTCCTGGTCCTTCACGCCGGCGGAGCACGACACGGTGTCGCAGCACTCGGCCTTGGCGCACTTGCCAAAGCCAAACGTGCACACGCGCGAGGGGTTGTAGACGGTCGTGGCGCTGCAGTAGCCTGACGGCGCGGTCGCGCCGACGCCGCCCAAGGCCGCGCTCAGCCCGCACGTGGTCGCAACGCACAGGCGGTCGGCGCCGCACGTCCGCGACATGCACTCGCTGTTGAGCTGGCAGGCGTCGCCCGCGAGTCCTCCGCTCTCCGCCTCCGCCTGGGCCTGAGCCCCTGGCGCCGCAAGGGCGAGCGCGCCGACGACGACGAGCACCAGCAGCGAGGGGCGCCCGTGCGCAATTTTGAGTTTGGTCTGTTCCATGGCGCCTGATTTTTTTTTTGGGTGATGTTGAGCGTTGAGAGGGTTCGTTGGAGGGGAATGTATAGGAGAGGGGGGCGCGGGGGGAAGAGCGGGGGGGCGGGAGCGTGAGTAAGCGAAGGCTGACTGGACGGGGAATAAAGTGAAAAAGCGGACAGGGGGGAGAAACCCTAGAAGAATGACGTACGGCGGCTCGTTGGCGTGTGGCCCTCCTCCCTCGCCCCCCTCCCCTTCCTTCCTCGAGCAAAAGAATCCGCTCGCCGTCTGACGACGCGCGACAGACAAACGCACCTGTCCGAGCGTAGATTGGCTGCCTTGAGAGCTACCAGTCTCGACTCTCGCGCGCGCGCGCCGCGGCCTCGGTTGGGTGGAGGCGGGGTGAGAGGAGTTCTGGGTCCGGAGGAGGTTTTGGAAAAAGAGGCGGGCGTGATCGAGGTCGGGATCGTTTTGGGAGAGAAGACGCGTGTCCGTGGCTTGGACTAGCTGTGTGCGTGTGTGCGTGTGAATGCGTGTGTGCGTGTGTGCGTGTGTTTAAAATTGCGTGGGACGCCTGGAACGATTGTAAATAGGGGCCGCCGGCTTTAATATGTTTGGAACGAGAAGAAGGGAGGAGGAGGCCGACAGGCCGAGCGCGACTCGTCGCGTCGGAGCGAGTCGCCGGGCGAGAACAGGGGGGGGGGCGGGCGGCGCCGCGCGCTGTTTTTTTTGGAGGCGGAGGGAAGCGGGGCACCTCGACTTTGTACCAGTGGTCGGAGGCCGAGCGCAACAAGCTCTGCGCGGGTCACTCGTGATGCTTGTTTTTTTGACGATTTGAGCAGATGGACGATTCCGGGCGAACGATTCCGTGTTTACACAATAAAGAAAGCAGGACAAAATTTGTCGCGGAGGCGGGAGCAAAATATTCGCGCCGACACAAAAACACAGACATGACGGCCGGCCAGTAGCAGCAGCGTGTACAAGAAGGCATCCGCGCTTGCTTGGCAGGTAAACGGTGTCACTGTTTGGGCGGTGGGGGGCAAGGGAGGGAAGGAGGGGGCCAAAGAGGGGCCCCGTTTCTGGACCGAGAGCGAGAACGCGAGCGAAAAAAACACCGCCCCGCGGAGGGGGGGGAAAATGGGTCGATCAGTACGTAAACGTGGGCAGGACCTGCGGCTGTGCCAGGTCCCGCGACGGGTTCTCCGTCAGGTAGTTACGGCCGAGGCCCAGCTGCCCCTCGACCCCGCGGCCCCAGCAGAAGACCGAGCCCGTGCCGCGCGAGACGCCGCACACGTGCCGGGCGCCCGTCGATAGCTGCTGGAAGGCGCCCGATGCCGCGTCGATCACCGCCGCGGGCGCGAGCGCGGGCTCGCCGACGGCCGCGGCGCCCAGCCCGAGCTGGCCGTCCGAGTTGTCGCCCCAGCAGTAGGCGCGGCCTTGCTGGTCCAGCGCGCAGGTGTAGTCGCGGCCGCACGAGAGCTCCACGAAGGCCCAGGCCTGCTGGTCGCCGGGCATCATGACGGGCAGGGGCGCGGCCGACGACAACGACGCCTGGCCGCCGCCGCTGCCGCCGTTGCCGAGCTTGCCGCCGGCGCCGTCGCCGAAGCAGTGCGGCACGCCGTCCTGGGAGAGGAGGCACGTGTGCGCGCGCCCGGTGCAGACGGCCCGCGGCGCAAAGATCGGAACTGAGACGCCAGCGGGCAGCGCGACCTCGACGAACGCCGACGTCGACCCGCCCGCGGCGCCCGCGCCCAGCTGCCCAAAGGCGTTGTCGCCCGAGCAATAGGCCCTGCCGTTGTCGCCGACGATGCAGCTGTGCGTGGCCCCGACGTCGTGCGCAACGACGCGCAACACCCCGGCGGGCAGCACGGCGGGCGACGCCAGGTAGAGCGGCGCCTTGCCCGCGGCCGTCGCGGCCCCGCCCGAGCGCCCGCCGCCGCCGAAGCAGTACCGGACGGCGCCCCCGCGCGCGAGGCCGCACGCGATCGTGCCGTTTTCGGCGCCCGGCCCCAGGTACACCGACGCGCGCAAGTCCGTGATGTCGTCGGCGTCGGGCGTCGGCACGGCCTGCGGAATCTTGTCCTCCCACCACCAGCCCGTCGACCAAACGGTGTAGCTGGCGGCGTGCGTGTCGGCCTGGCCCCTGCTGTCGATGCCGAGCACGGCGGCGCTCTCGGCGTGCGCGAGGTTGGGCTGGACGATGTGGTCGGGGTCCAGCCCGCCCGCGATGAGCGTCTCGCGCGGCACGATTGCGCCCCACGCGGCCAGTCCGCCGTCGTCGCTCGAGGCCGCCGCCGCAAACACGGCCGTGGCGCCCGCCGTGACCGTCCTGAACCCGCCGCGGCTGACGACGTCGGTCACGGGCACCTCGCTCTTCATGACGACCTGCGTGTCCTCGCCGGCCTCGACGCCGAGCTGGCTGAAGGTGTTGGTGCCCCAGCACGACGCGTAGACGCCCGCCTCGCCCGGGATGCCCGCCGCGCACGTCATCACGTCGCCCGCGGAGACCGACGGCGCGGCCGTGGGCGTCGGCACGCAGCAGTCTTGGACGGTGCAGGGCCCCAGCGGGCAGAGGGCCTTGTGCACGAAGAGGACGACCTGCTGCCCTGCGGCTGCGCAGCCCGCAAAGTCGGCGCAGCGGCCCCACGTGGCCTCGGGCGCAGGCGACGGAGGGGAAGGAGGAGGAGGAGGAGGAGGAGCAGGGCTCGGCGGCTGTGGCGGCTGCGGCGGCGAGGGCGAGGGCGGGCCGGGGCTCGGCGGCGTAGGAGGAGGAGGGCTCGGCGGCGAGGGCGAAGGCGAGGCCGGGCCGGGGCTCGGGGGAGCAGGCGGGCCCGGCGACGGAGGGGGCGGAGGGGGAGAGGGCGACACAGGCGGCTCCGGCGGCGGCTGCGGCGGCGGCGGCGCCGGCGACGAAGGTGGCTCCGGCGACGGGGGCGAAGGTGATGGCGAAGCGGGTGAGGGTGGTTCCGAGGGCCCAGGAGGCTCGGGCGAGGGTGGTGCCGGAGGCCCGGAGGGGCCGGGGGGGCCGGGAGGGCCGGGAGGGCCGGGAGGGCCGGGAGAAGCCGGCGGCGGCGGCACAGGCGGCACAGGCGGCGGCGAGGGCGTCCCGGACCCACTCACGCGGCAGCAAAAGCGCGAGTCGGACTGCGCGCACACGGTGCCCATGCAGTAGGCCGCCGGGTCGAGCGTCTCCGTCTGCGGGTTGCACCCGGCAAAGGCGGCGCAGCTCGAGCGCTTGAGGCAGCACGCCGCCCTGTCGACGGCGGCGTCGCACGCGGCCGCGGCGCAGGGGGTCGAACCGGCGGCGGCGACCTCGGTCGCCCCGTCGCACACGCCCGGGTAGGACGCGCACGCGGCCAGAGCCTTGGCGCGGCAGCAGCGCGCCTCGTCCGACGGCCTGCACAGGCCGCGCGCGCACGCGACGCCCTCGGCCGCGCCCACGGGCTCCTTGCCCGCCGGGCACAGGAAGCTCGCGCACGTCGCCGTGCACGCGCCCGAGACGCAGCCCGCGCCGGCGTCGGCGTCGCAGTCGGCGTTGCTGCGGCACCTCTCGCCGGCGGGGCAGAGGCCGATCGTCGCGCCGCCCGTGGTGCTGCTGGCGCTCGTGATGAAGCCGCCTGCGCCCGCCGCCCCGACGCCCCCGTCGGCGGTCGCCGACACCCTTGCCCGCGCGACGGTCCCGGCCGCGACGCGGCAGGCGGCGCCGCAGTCGACGCCCGCCTCGTCGCCGTCCTGGATGCCGTTGCTGCACGACCCGGCGCCCTGCGAGATGGTCCCGACCACGCGCGGGCGCCCGCCCGTGCGGTGCAGGCACCGCTGCGTGCGGCAGAACTGGCGCAGGTCGCCCACGCCGCACAGGTTGCGCTTGCCGTCGAGTACCGCGCGCAGCCTGGACATGTCGGCGCAGTCGCCCGCGTGGAACGTCCACACCTGCATCGTCGACCTGCGCATCGCGCAGCCGCGCGGCGCCAGCGCGAAGTCCGGGCACCCGCCCGCGGCGCGCAGCGCCGCTTGCAGCTCGCGCGTCACCCTGGCCGCCGTCGCGCTGCGCCTGACGTCGGCCGGGCACCCCGGCAGGCTGTACTTGCCCCCGTGCTTGCCGCGCGCGTACCCGCTGGGCCTGCTCACGCGCACCTCGACGATGGCCGCGTAGCCGGCCCCGCCGCCGCCGCCGCCCCTGCCCGAGCTGCCGCGCCCGAGCACGCTCGTGACGCGTGGCCGGCCCTGCGAGTCCTGCTCAAAGCCGCCGGCGCTGCCGCCGGCGCTGCCGCCGCGGCCTTTGCGGGGGGTGGTGGTGGTGGCGGGGCGGCTGGTTGGGGAAGGACGGGCCGCGTAGGAGCTCGGGCTGGCGGCGGGCGTCGTGCCTGCAGAGGGCGACGAGGAGGCCTCTGGCCGGCCGCTGGCGCTGCTGCCCGCCGGCCCCGGCGCGCCGCCGTCGACGCAGGCCGTCTGGTCGCCGTTGGGCCGCCGGCCGGCGGGGCAGGGCGTGCACGCGCGTCCCACCGGCGAGACGCGCGAGGCCGGACAGGGCGCGCACGCGCCCGTGCTGGCGTCGCGCGAGAAGCCCGGGGGGCAGGCTGTTGGTGGTATGTTTTTTGGTTTTGTTGTTTTGCTTCGTTTGGGGAAGGGCGTTTTTTCTTGTCGGCGCGCGCGCTCTGCGTCTGTTTCGGCCAACGGGCGTCTTCGTTTCTCGACCGTCTCGCAGAGGACCACACATGCGTCGCGCCACCTGCTCACCTTTGCGTCCCTGGGTCTCGGCCGCCGCCGCCGAGCTTAGCACCACCAACAGGACTAGCAGGCAGCACGCCGCGTCGACGATGGCCGAGCACGCGCCGTCTCGCCGACGACCGTTTGCCGCGCGGGCCGTCATCTGTCCCTCTTTTTTCATTCGTCTCGTCTCTTTCTTTCGCGCTTTATTGCCCCGTCCCGGGAGAGAGCGCGTGAAGGTGTGGCGCGCGTTGCGGCTTGAATCCGCGGAGTGAGGAGCCTCTGGCGGGCTTGAGGGCGGTTTGCGACGGGAGATGGTTGGCGGAACAGGGGTCCGAGGAAGAGTAAGCGCTTTTATCGAGCGAGGGACAGGAAAGGGTCCGTGTGTAAGGTTCGTCGCGTGCGTGGGGCGGTAGAAACGAGCAGGGTGGATGGCGTTGGGAAGGGGTTGCAAAGAGAACGTCCTGGCGACAGGGGGAGGGCGGCAGGAAGAAGGAAAAAGTCGGGGTGGCCACAAAAATCGAGGCCGGCTCGCCACGACTCAACGAGTCGCGGGGGCCGCGTCGCCGCCTCGCCGCCGATGCTCGTCCGCCAGCAGCCACGGTTGTCGATCCTTTTCGATGGACGTCCCTCCAGCTCTCAGGCCCCGAAACCCCCGCGAAACGGGGGCGAGCCCGTTCAATATAGCCATCTCGGAGCAAGGACCCAAGCGCGCGTCCGCTCCCCGACATTCCATTTTTGAGGGAGAGAAGAGGGAGGCGAGAGGGGAGAGGGAGGGGGGGGGAGG